>Ga0209755_10004502_pt1 | contig 16451 bp, 8 predicted proteins | sample TergutCo191P1_FD_187301 | JGI IMG/M metagenome (GOLD analysis project Ga0209755, IMG submission 187301) | Cornitermes sp. P1 segment gut microbial communities from Petit-Saut dam, French Guiana - Co191P1 (SPAdes) (version 2) | ecosystem: Host-associated > Arthropoda: Insects > Digestive system >... | reverse complement strand
AGGCTTGCATTTTCGTGAAGTTGAGCTTCCTTGCACCTGTGCGCATTTTGTTGATATCGACAAGCTCTATTGTTGTGTCCCAGTATTTACTCATGAGGCAGTCAGCAATGGCATTTGCAGTGTCCACCGATGTAAGGCATGGTATTGAGCGTTCAACTGCTTTGCGGCGCATTTTTACACTGTCTCTGTCAGGGTTGCGTCCTTTGGTCGATGTTGAAATCACATAGCTGATTTTCCCGTTCTCAATGAGTGGAAGAATATTGTCATCACTTTCATAAATCTTGCCAACTGAGACTATTTCCAGACCAACGCTTTTTAGCTTATGTGCTGTTCCTCCTGTTGCATAGAGCTTAAAGCCCAGCTTTGCAAATTTATGTGCAACATGAATCATTTGCGCCTTGTCTTGGTCTTTTACTGAGATGAAAATGCCGCCTTTTTTGTTCATATTGTAGCCTGCAGCTCTCATTCCCTTATACAGAGCTTCCTCGCGGGTTGAGGCAATGCCTAGAACTTCACCTGTTGACTTCATTTCGGGTCCCAGTTGTATATCCAAATCAACAAGCTTTGCAAACGAGAATACAGGAACCTTTACTGCAACATATGGCGGCTGTTTTACAAGTCCTGTGCCATATCCCATATTGGTGAGTTTTTCACCTAGCATACAGCGTGAGGCTAGTTCAATCATCGGCACACCTGTAACCTTACTGATATACGGAACTGTGCGTGATGAACGTGGGTTTACCTCGATTACGTAGAGTTCACCATCACTTAGCAGATATTGAATATTAACAATACCACTGACTTCCAGCGCCATAGCCAGACGCTTGGTGTGGTCGATAATTTTGTTGCACATATAATCATCAACATTCCACGCAGGATAGACAGCTATTGAGTCACCTGAGTGAACGCCCGCACGTTCAACATGTTCCATAATGCCCGGAATTAAAATGTCCGTGCCGTCACATATTGCGTCAACCTCAAGTTCGATTCCGATTAGGTATTTGTCTATAAGAATCGGATTTTCTATGTTTTGCCTAAGGATTATTTCCATATACTCGCAGATATCTTCTTTTGCATATGCGATAATCATATTCTGTCCGCCAAGGACATATGATGGGCGCATGAGCACAGGGTACCCAATCTTTTCTGCGGCATTAAGTGCTTCTTCTTCGGTCATTACAGTATAGCCCTCAGGCCTTAGTATTTTCAGGTCTTCAAGCAGTGCATCGAAGCGTTCACGGTCTTCTGCGGCATCTATGCTCTCAGGAGGTGTTCCAAGAATTTTCACGCCAATCTCTTTTAAATATGCCGTTAGCTTTATTGCCGTTTGCCCGCCGAATGCTACAACAACTGCATATGGTTCTTCTGTTTTAATTATATTGTGAACATCTTCGTTTGTGAGCGGCTCGAAATAGAGCCTGTCTGCTGTGTCATAGTCGGTCGAAACTGTTTCAGGGTTGTTGTTGGCTATAACAACATCAAATCCCGCCGCTTTGAGCGCCCACACGCAGTGAACAGATGCGTAGTCAAATTCTATGCCCTGACCAATTCTAATAGGACCTGAGCCAAATACAATAACTGTCTGTTTATAGCTTCCATGCTTTTCCATCTGTGTTTCTTTGATTTCCAGAGCTTCATTTTCCAGATCATATGTTGAGTAGAAATATGGTGTATCTGCCGCAAATTCACCTGCACAGGTGTCAACCATTTTATACACGGCGGCTAGGGGCTTTTCGATTTTTTTCCCGGATAGGCGCTCAATTGCTGTATCCGGCCAGCCCATGCGCTTTGCGCTTATGTATGTATCTTCGTCAAGATTTCCGGCGGCAAGTGTTTTCTCCATTTGGACAAGATTATTTAGCTTGCAAAGAAACCATTCATCAATTTTATTTATTGCATATATCTCGTCTACCCCTATGCCCCGCCTCAGTGCTTCATAGACAACAAATATACGCTCGTCCGTACTTTCGTATAGGCGTGTTTTTATCTCTTCCGTGTCAAGCTTTTCAAGATGCGTGTCAATAAAGCAGTCTTTGCCCAATTCTGCGCCTCTGACAGCTTTCATTATGGCCTCTTCAAACGTTGTTCCTATTGCCATGACTTCGCCTGTGGCTTTCATCTGTGTGCCGAGCGTGCGCTTGGCGTAGACAAATTTATCGAAGGGAAACTTGGGAAACTTGACAACTACGTAGTCAATTGCAGGTTCAAAGCAGGCACTTGTTCTTTTGCCTGTAACTGCGTTTTTAATTTCGTCTAGTGTGTATCCTATTGCAACTTTTGTTGCAACTCTGGCAATTGGGTAGCCTGTTGCTTTTGATGCAAGTGCTGAGGAGCGTGAAACCCTTGGGTTAACTTCAATTACTGCATATTCAAAACTGTCGGGGTTTAGCGCTAGTTGGACATTACAGCCGCCTTCAACACCCAGTGAGCAGACTATATCAAGGCTCGCTTTGCGAAGCATTTGGTATTCTCTGTCAGAGAGCGTGACCGCTGGGGCAATTACTATACTGTCGCCTGTGTGGATACCTACAGGATCCACATTTTCCATTGAACACACGGTAACTGCGTTGTTTGCAGCGTCTCGCATGACTTCAAACTCAATTTCTTTCCAGCCTGCGATTGATTGCTCTACAAGGATTTGCCCAATTGGGGATAGCCGTATGCCATTTCCTGCAATCTCTGTCAGTTCATGGGTATTATGGGCTATTCCTCCGCCTGTGCCTCCAAGGGTAAACGCAGGGCGAATGATGCATGGGTATCCGATTACTTCATCAACAAATTCATGTGCTTCTTTAAGTGTCGTTACAACTTTTGATGGTATGCATGGCTGGTTAATTTCAACCATTGTGTCTTTGAATATCTGCCTGTCTTCCGCTTTATCAATTGTTTCAGGATTTGCTCCCAAGAGTTTTACGTTATGCTTTTCCAAAAAACCGGATTTAGCAAGTTGCATTGAGAGTGTAAGTCCGGTTTGCCCGCCAAGTGTAGAAAGAAGGCTATCAGGTTTTTCTTTTTTGATTATTCTCTCCAATACAGGAATCGTGAGTGGCTCAATGTAAATCCTGTCAGCCATCTGATTGTCTGTCATTATTGTTGCGGGGTTTGAATTTACAAGAACTATTTCTATTCCTTCTTCACGCAGGGCCCTGCAAGCTTGTGTTCCGGCATAGTCGAACTCCGCAGCTTGTCCTATGACTATCGGACCCGAGCCTATGACGACAATTTTCTTAATGTCTTTATTTAGAGGCATTTGAGCATCCTCCTTCAATCATTTTTTTGAATTTTTTGAATATCTCTCTTGTAGGCTCAAACTGCACAGAGAGTGCCGGGATGTTTTTATATTCAAATCCTTCACAGGTTCCGTCATTAACATTTATATAGCTCATTGTCGCCCCTTTTGGCAAGAGAGCTTCACTCACAAAATATCCGTGATTCTGCGCTGTGACGAATGCAGATGAGGTTCCTACTTCTTTGACTGCCTGATTTGCCCCGCGATGACCGAATGGTAGTTTTTCTGTTTTTGCGCCATTTGCAATGGCGAGGAGTTGATGTCCGAGTCCTATTGCTAATATCGGTATATTTCTGTCGCTCTTATTGCAGAGCTTTTTAATTTCTTCTATGAGTTCTGTGTTTTCTTTAGGATCTCCCGGTCCGCCTGTCAGAATAATTGCGTCTGCTTTTGTTGAAAGCAGGTCGTCTGCTTTATTTTTGTGTCCAAATACATTAGAGACACAAAGGCCATTATTTGATAAAATTTCATTTAAGCCGTAAGCGGCACCAAAATCCCAGACGGCGACACATGCTTCTTTAGAGGCTTCTGAGCTATCTTTGCAGCATCCTTCGGAATCTGCTGATACTTCCAAAGCGCTTTTCTCGGCTGACTTTTCTGCAGCTTTGGCAACAGCGTTTTCTATTTTATGTTCTCTGAGTTTTTTCCACTGAGCTTCGCTAAGCTCAAATGATTTTGAAATCATTGCATTTAAAGTTCCGTTTTCTCTGATAATGCGAGTGAGCTTGCGGGTGTCAATGTCAAATATTCCCGGTATCTTGTTTTTGCGTAAAAAAGAATCAAGATTTCCTTCACTTCTAAAATTTGAAGGCTCTTGACACCAATCTCTGACAATATATGCTGATAAATGTATCGGGCCTGAGCCGAAATCTTCGCTTATAACACCGTAGTTACCAATAAGCGGGAATGTCTGAAGAACAATTTGCCCGTAATATGATGGATCAGAAAGAGTTTCAAGATATCCGGTCATTGCGGTAGAGAAAACAAGTTCACCGACGGCCTCTCCGTCGTAACCAAATGGCTGTCCCCTGAAAACAGCGCCATTTTCAAGTATTAAGTATACATAGCTCAAATTTGTCACCTCCGATTTTCGACAAATACTATCACAAACTGCCCCCTCTTGCAATATAAAATGAATATTTTTTCATATTTCCATATAAATATCAATTGAAACAGTGTATAATGGCTTTTGACACGAAACATATTATTATCCATTACTGTTAATGCCGCCGCAAATATTGACTATTGCCATTAGTCTTTATTCTGTGGTATCCATAATATAAAATCTAAAAGTTTCACCGTATTCTAAAAAGATTGCGGGAGACTGAATCGTAAATTCTTCACCTACAGCATATCCACCGCCTGCGAAAGCATGTAATGCATCAACAGTTCTGACGTTGCGTCCCACGGTAGCACGAGTAGCTAATGGAAGATCTCTTCCTTCAGCGTCAATTGAAACAATATTTACACGCACATTGGCAAAATTTTCCCAGCTTCTATCGTACGATTTCACACCTGTTATGTATATGTAAAGCTGAATTTTTTCATGCCAGTGATTATAACTTAGAGTATATTCAATGTTTGTAAAGGTGCCTTCTGTGACGACAATCATCTCATCCTGATTTTCCTCGTTGTGATTTACCACACGAGTTGTAAAGCTCATAGGCATTTCAGGCAATATTACACTAACACTTCTAATCTGGCTACGTTCAAAAGTAATGTTTGGAAGAAAAATAATTCCGGCTACAATTGCGGCTATTACAACTATTGCAATACAGCAGCCAAGTGTCTCGCGCGGATTGGTTTCAACCGGTTTTGGTGTTTCAGGTATATTCACCTTGGGAGACGGCTCTTCTGCCTTTGGCGTAAGTTCTTTATGCGTATCAAAGACATACTCCGTTAAGCAAAACTCACATTTATTTCCTTTTAAATTTGCTCCGCAACTTTTACATTTTTTTGCTTTCATTGCCCCACCCTTATAAAAAATTCTTGACTCTACAGGTTAGTTACCTTTGAATGATTTCGGGGCTTATACTATCACAGCTGTCTTTACAATACAAATATTTCTCACATTTTTAACAGAAAGTTCGGTATTATTATGATAAAGGAATGCTAAGTATGAATGAATTTGAAAAAATAAGTGATCTTCCAATATACTTGTTCCATCAGGGGACAAATTATCACGCATATGATCTGCTCGGCTGTCAGTTTGATTCTAATACAGGCATTGCTATGTTTAGAACTTGGGCTCCGAGTGCTTCTGCTGTTTTTCTTGTGGGCGACTTTAATGATTGGAATGAATGTAAAACTCCAATGCTACGCGTTTCTGACGGCGGGGTCTGGGAGGTAGAGCTTGATGGTATTATATCCGGTCAGCGATATAAATATCTAATTTGTTGCCGTGACGGACAATTTTTAAAGTCCGATCCATTCGCTTTTTATTCTGAAACAGATGGTAAGACTGCCTCAATAGTTTTTGAGCTTGGTGGGTATACGTGGGGCGATGAGCTCTGGCAAAAAAAGATGAGTCTCACACCTCCATATGACGGCCCAATGAACATATATGAAGTTCACTTGGGATCTTGGATGCGTTCTGACGATGGAAATGCCCTTTCATATGTTGAAATTGCTGAGAAATTGATTCCATATGTGAAAGATATGAACTTCACCCATATTGAGTTAATGCCTGTTATGGAGCATCCGTTTAGTGGCTCATGGGGATATCAGATTACCGGCTTTTTTGCACCGACATCTCGTTATGGTTCTCCTCACGATCTTATGCATTTTATTGACCTTTGTCACCAAAATCAGATTGGTGTTATTCTCGACTGGGTGCCTTCACATTTCCCCAAAGATCAGCACGGACTCATCGAATACGATGGTGGCTACTTATATGAGTGCCATGGCAATGACAAAATGGAAAATTTGGAGTGGGGTACTCGTTGTTTTGACTATGGGCGAACAGAGGTTCAATCTTTCCTCGTGTCAAACGCATTATATTGGTTAGGGAAATACCATGCAGATGGGTTGCGTGTGGATGCTGTCAGTTCGATGCTCTATCTCGATTATGGTAGAAATGATGGAGAATGGACCCCAAATACAAATGGCGGGAATGAAAATCTTGATGCTATCGCCTTTATTCGAAAGCTAAATGCCGCTGTATTTCGCGAATTTCCTCATGCAATGATGATTGCAGAAGAATCAACTGCTTGGCCGCTTGTAACAATGCCTATCCACGAAGGAGGTTTGGGTTTTAACTTCAAGTGGAACATGGGTTGGATGAACGACATGCTTGAGTATGTTGAGGTGGATCCGCTTTTCAGAAAAGGAGTTCATGATAAAATAACGTTTTCTTTATTTTATGCTTTTAGCGAAAACTATGTTCTCCCTTTGTCTCATGATGAGGTTGTCCACGGTAAAAAATCACTGCTTAACAAAATGCCGGGCGTGTATGAAGAAAAGTTTGCCGGTCTTCGAGCCTTCCTCGGATACATGATGACACACCCCGGCAAAAAACTGACTTTTATGGGCGCTGAGTTTGGGCAGTTTAGAGAATGGGATGCCTATTCGGGGCTCGACTGGCTTTTGCTTGATTACCCAATGCACAGCAGTCTTAAAAACTATGCCAAGGCTCTTGGTGCTTTTTACTTGGCGACACCTGCTTTATGGGAAGTTGATTTTTCATGGGAAGGTTTCAAGTGGATTAGCGATAGTGATAGCGAGCAAAATATTATCGTATTTACCCGAACTGACAAAAGTGGAAACAATCTTGTGGCACTGCTAAATTTTGCTCCGATAACCAGATTTGATTATCGCATCGGAGTTCCCGACAAAGGTGTTTATACCGAAGTCTTTAATTCCGATTTACCAGAGTTCGGCGGGTGGGGGCATGAAAATGAAGATATAACTAGTGAGAAAATCGCTATGCACGGTTTTGCACAAAGTATTTCTCTCACTATTCCGCCACTATCGGTTTTGTGTTTAACATTGCTGCCAGAAGGCAGTGATTGCAAGAAATAGCTAACTAAAAGAAAGGAAAATGTTAAGTATGATATTTCCAGAACGTAAGGAATGCATTGCGATGCTGCTTGCTGGCGGCAGAGGTTCCAGACTAAAAGCTCTTACGGAGCAGATCGCCAAGCCCGCTGTTACTTTTGGTGGAAAATACAAGATTATTGATTTCCCCTTAACTAACTGCGTACGCTCGGGCATAGACACTGTTGGTGTGATGACCCAATATCAACCGCTCCTCCTGCATGACTATATCGGTAAGGGGCAACATTGGGATCTCGACTTGCTTCATGGAGGTGTTTCAATTTTGCCTCCGCATAGCAAGCCCGGCAGCACTGCATGGTATAGCGGTACCGCAAATGCCGTTTATCAGAATCAAAATTTTATTGAGGCATTTGACCCCGAATATATCCTTATTCTCGCCGGAGATCATGTTTATAAAATGAATTACGGCATCATGCTTGACTACCACAAAAAAATGAAGGCTGATTGTACTATCGGCGTTATAGAGGTTCCTTTTAAGGACGCTCATCGTTTTGGTATTATGAATACTGATGCAGATGATGTCATTACAGAATTTGAAGAAAAGCCGGAAAACCCAAAGAGCAATCTGGCTTCAATGGGTATTTATATCTTCAATTGGCGCGAACTGCGTGATTATCTTTATGAGGACGAAAAAAATCCTGAGTCCTCAAACGATTTTGGAAAAGATGTAATCCCTGCCATGCTGCGAGATGGCAAACGCATGTATGCATACCGTTTTGACGGTTACTGGAAGGATGTTGGAACCGAAGACAGCCTTTGGCAAGCAAATATGGATTTGCTTGATGATTTACATCTGGGTTTTGAAAATTGGCATATACTTTCCAGAACCGCTGGACGACCTCCCCACTATATCTCCCCCACAGGCAGCATCAAAAACACACTCATAACTGAGGGGTGCGAAATTTATGGCACAGTGGAAAACAGCATTCTCTCGGTTGGCGTAATTGTAGAAGATGGCGCAATTGTCAAGGATAGTGTTATTATGGACGATGTGCGCATATGTAAAAATGCAGTTGTTGACTATGCGATACTAGACGAAAAGATTGTTGTTGCAGAGGGCGCCCAGGTGGGCGAATCCCGTGAAGTTGGTGGGAGCTTAAGTGTTTTTTCTCGCGGCAGTGTAATTGAGACAAATAAAATCTCCAGAAGAAAGGAGGATGCATAGCATGAATGCAGGTCTATGTTTATCCGACCCTCATCCCGATCGCGCCGGCGATGGCAGCCCCAGAAGGACATTGTCCGCCGCACATTTTGCAGGCAGATATCGTTTGGTTGACTTTATGCTCTCGAATATGGTTAATTCCAAAATCACAAATATAGGCATGATTCTCAACAGCCATTATCAATCTCTTATCAGTCATATAGGTATGGGAAAGGAATGGGATCTTGCTCGCAAATCAGGCGGTGTTACGTTTTTCCCCCCTTATCATGCAGACGAACGAAAGGGTGTAAATAACGAGCTTGACGGACCACTCCAAAGAGCTGCCGAATTTTTGCATGAGTCAGATGTTGAATATGTTGTAGTTGCAGATAGCAGCGTTGTTTGCAATATGGATTATCGTCCCGCGATTGAAGCTCATAAAAATTCCGGCGCTGACATCACTGCAATTTACACTAGAAAGCAAATCGGTTCCGATGAGCGCGAAAATACAGTCACTTTCCAGATTTCAGAGAGTAACCAAATCACCTCTATTGATAAAAAAACTACTTCTGATATTGTAAATCTGTCTATTGGTTCGTTTATACTGCCTAAGAGAATATTTATTCAACTAACTGCAGCAGAAAAAAATTGTGGAATACTTCGCTTTTCCAAAGATCTTCTAGCAGATGCCCTTGACAGGCTCAATGTGCAGGCATATGAGTTTAAAGGCTATACGGCACATATTTGTTCGGTCGAGACATTTTTCCATTACAATATGGAAATGCTGGACACTGAAAAGCGCAACGCGCTATTTGGTTTTGAGGGCAGACAGATTTCCACAAATAGACGTGATTCCCTTCCAACAAAGTATGGAAAACATGCGCATGTAAATAATTCTATTGTTGCTGACGGATGTCAGATTGAAGGTACGCTTATAAATAGTATCGTATGTAGAAATGTGCGCATTGCTCCCGGTGCTGTAGTGAAAAATTGTATTTTGCAAGATGGCACAACTGTAGAGAAAGATTCATCGCTCGATTTTGTTATTACTGACAGGCTTGTCACTATCTCCGAAAACCGAAGTATGATGGGATACCAGACATATCCGGTTTATATAGAGATCTCAAGGATAATTTAAATTTGTTTTAGAACGCTTTGCACAGCGGTAATCCATTTTCAGGAGGTATACACTTATGGGTAAAGAAAAAAATAATTTGCAGGTGCTCCACGCAGTTTCGGAGGTTGTTCCATTTATGGCAACCGGAGGCATGGGACAAGTTTCTGGTGCGCTTACCAAGGCACTTACAGAAAACTGTCCGAATATAGATGTCAGAATTGTGACACCACTATACTCTTATTTCCGAGATAAATACGAACCGCAGATGAAACTTTTGGGCGAAACCGAGGTAACCCTTGCATGGCGCACTTTATATTGCGGTATTTATGAGCTTGAGCTTGACGGAGTAATTTTTTATTTCATTGATAATCGTCATTATTTCGAAAGGAATAACGCATATGGTTATTATGATGACGGGGAGCGGTTTGCATACTTTTCTAAAGCGGTATTTGCAACTATGAATTTCGTTGGCTTTAAACCTGATATCATTCATGCGCACGACTGGCAGACGGCACTTGTACCTATATATCTGAAAACACATTTTTATGATACTTTTTTCGCTACAAGAACTGTTTTCACTATTCACAATATGGAGTATCAGGGCAAGTATGCTTTGAGCACCCTATCCGATGTGTTTGATCTTAAAAATGAGAGTTTAGGTTTGGTCGAATATGACCATTGCATAAATCTTATGAAAGGCGCCATAGTCTGTGCGGACAAGGTGACAACTGTCAGCCCATCCTATGCACAAGAAATTCAAGTGTCCGGCGGGCACGGTCTAGAGGCCATAATAAAAGACAATTCTTATAAGCTTGTCGGTATTATTAATGGCATTGATACAAAGTTGTATGACCCGTCTACCGACCCTCTTCTTACAAAAAAATACTCTGCCGAAAATTTAGACGGCAAAGCTGCTGCAAAAAGAAAACTTCAAACCCTGTTTAAGCTTCCGAAATCTCCTCGCAAAATGATGATTTGTGTGGTTTCTAGGCTAGTATCACACAAGGGAATCGATCTTATAACATATATGTTTGAGGATTTGCTGAATCTTGATATCCAGTTTATGCTATTGGGCACTGGTGACCATGATTACGAGCTGTTTTTTGAAGATAAGGCTTATCACCATCCTGGAAAAGTTGCTGTCAGCATTGCTTTTAACCCTGAAATTGCAGGGCTTATCTATGCAGGTGCCGATGTTTTCCTCATGCCCTCACGTAGCGAGCCTTGCGGGCTTGCGCAGATGATCGCCTGTAGATATGGAACAATTCCGATTGTCCGTAAAACAGGGGGGCTGGGTGATACAATTACAGATTGCCGTGCAGGCCAAGGCAATGGTTTTGTCTTTGAGGACTATGATGTTGGTGCTCTGTTTGAAACTATTTCGCATGCCCTTGATCTTTATACATACCACCCTGAGGATTGGAAAAATCTTATAAGGGAGGCCATGTCATATGACTTTAGCTGGGATGCCTCAGCAAAAAAGTATCTTAGCCTTTACGAGGAGCTTTGCAACTGATGATTTACATTTTTGATGAAAGTGACGAGCAATTTCGATTTCCTGCAGGTGCAATTGAAGTTTCCGGCACACTTACTCTGTGTATTAAGTTACGGAGGGGTAAAGCGCTAAATCCCAAAGTGTTTGTCTATCCCGACGGTGGTACCGCACAAGGTATCAGCATGGATTTTGACCAAGTGGTCGGCATTTATGACCAGTATGTAGTGACTGTCGAATTTGATACAGCTGGGCTGTATTGGTATCATTTTTTGATTGAACTTTCTGAGTCTGGCACTTTTACTGTTCCTGAATATGCTGGCGGTGGTTTCCAGATTACTGCATACAATCCTTCCCCTACGGTGCCTTGTTGGCTTGACGGCGGAGTGATATATCATATTTTTGTGGATAGATTTTTTCGCGGCGGAGATGCACCTGCAAAACTTGGGGCAATAGAAAGACAAGATTGGGGTGGTATGCCATATTTTTTACCTGATGAAAATGGGATTGTTAAAAACAATGATTTTTTCGGAGGTGATATCCTTGGAATCATTGAAAAGCTGCCCTATCTTGAAAGTCTGGGTGTAAATTGCATCTATTTAAGTCCTATTTTTGAGGCTGCCTCAAACCACAAATATGACACTGCCGATTTTTTAAAGGTCGATAGCGCTTTTGGCGGTAATGAGGCTCTTGAGCGGTTATGTGGTGAGGCAAAGTTGCGTGGCATCAAGATAATTCTTGACGGTGTGTTTAACCATGTTGGCAGTGATAGTCTGTATTTTGATCGATATGGCAAGTACGGTGGCACAGGGGCATACCATAACCACAAATCGACCTATAGGAACTGGTTTTCCTTCCATGAAGATGGGACATATGATTCTTGGTGGGGAATTGAACTACTCCCTTCTATAAATGAGCATGATGAGGGTTATATAGATTTCATATGTGGTAAAAACGGCGCAATCGCACATTGGATGAGAAAGGGTGTTTCCGGCTGGCGGCTAGATGTAGTTGATGAACTACCTGACGTTTTTTTAGACCCCTTATGCGAGACTGTTAAATCTATTGATCCTCACGCCTATATAGTCGGCGAAGTTTGGGAGGATGCTTCTCACAAAATAGCTTATGGTGTCAGGCGCAGGTATTTTCTCGGAGGTCAGCTTGACAGTGTTACAAACTACCCGCTAAAAAATGCTATAATCGCCTGCATCAGAGAGGGTAATATTGAAAAGCTTGCAGATACAATGTCTGCACTTTGCAGAAACTATCCCAAACCTGTCTTAGACCGTCTTATGAATATATTGGGAACCCATGATACTATGAGAATTCTCACAGTTTTGGGCGGCGCTGACTTTCCGGACGGCAGGCTTGCAATGTCACAGTATAGCCTAAATGATGTGGAGCTTGAGTTAGGCAAAAAACGCCTTAGGTTGGCTGTTCTTTTACAGTTTACACTACCGGGGATCCCATGTGTATATTATGGCGATGAGGCAGGCATGGACGGCGGTGCCGATCCTTTTAATAGGCGCTGTTTCCCGTGGGGGCATGAGGATTTAGAGCTTGTTAGCTGGTATAAGCAGCTTGCAAAACTTAGAAAGGCAAATACCTGCTTTGCTGATGGGCGATACAAACTCATTGAGGCGCGTTTGGGCGTGTTCGCATTTACCAGAGGACGCGGTACTGAGCGAGCTTTGATTGCGATAAATGTTTCAGATTCCGACAGAGCTTTGTCCGCACATGGGTTTAATTATGATTTACTAAAAGGTGAATATACCGACACTTTGACGGTCAAATCCGGCGATTGTTGTATATTTGCGATAAGGAAAGGATAATGATTACTTTATGAACTTACAGGATAAAGTTGTGTTCTCCACACTGCTTATTGACAAACTTGAATCTATACGAGGTGTTTCTGTTGAAGATGCAACTTCAGAGGATTGTTATGTTGCGCTTTCATATCTAATCAGAGATCAGATTATGAAACAACGAGCGCAGACCGCCGCCAGAACTTACAAGAAAGAGAAGAAAAAACAGGTCTTTTACTTTTCACTTGAATTTCTTCTGGGCAGAATGCTTGAGCGAAATATAATGTCACTTGGGCTGAGCGATATCACGGAGGAAACTCTAAGGGATATGGGACTTGACCCAAAGGAAATCTATGAGGTTGAGCTTGACCCAGGTCTTGGAAATGGCGGACTCGGCAGGCTCGCTGCATGCTTTATGGACTCAATGGCCTTTTTGGGTATACCGGGTAATGGTTGTTCAATCCGTTATAAGTATGGACTGTTTGAGCAAAAAATTGTTGACGGATTTCAAGTTGAGATGCCTGATAATTGGCTTCGCACCGAGGCTGTATGGGAGATAAAAAAGCCCCATAAAGCTATTTTAGTCAAGTTTTATGGTCACATAGTTGAGGAAAAGCGAAACGATCGCATGTATGTCAGGCATGAAAACTATGAACCTGTTATTGCAATGCCCTACGATGTTCCGATACCCGGCCATGAGAGTGGTACAGTAAATAATTTGCGTCTATGGAGCGCAGAGTCCACTCAACAGTTTGATTATGGTTCATTTTCCAGCGGCGATTATCTCAGTGCTGTTTCTCGTAAGTACTCCGTTGAGGCGATCTCTGAGGTGCTGTATCCTGACGATTCTAATTATCAAAATCGTATGTTAAGGCTCAAACAGCAATATTTCTTTGTTTCTGCCGGAATCCAGAGTATAATTGCCCATTACAAAAAACATTATAAAAATATTCATCTTCTGCCTGAGTATATTGCAATTCACATTAACGATACGCACCCAGCACTCGCGGTTCCCGAGTTAATGCGCATTCTTATGGATGACGAAGGCTTGGGTTGGGATGAGGCTTGGGATATCACTGTAAAGACTATTTCTTACACAAATCACACTATTTTACCTGAGGCTCTCGAAAAATGGCCTGTTGAGTCATTTTCCCATCTGCTGCCTCGCATCTATGGTATAGTTTGTGAGATTGACAGTCGTTTTAACTCCATGCTTGCGCGGGACTATCTTGGTAGTAGTGGCGAGGATGCATCAAAAATGTCAATAATTTACGGTGGTGAAATTCATATGGCATTTCTGGCTATTGTCGGTAGCCATGCAATCAATGGGGTTGCAGCTGTGCATAGTGAGCTTTTGAAAAACGAGCTTTTTAAGGGCTTTAATGAGGTTTTCCCCGGCCGTTTCAACAATAAAACAAATGGAATTGCTCATAGGCGTTGGCTACTCAAGGCTAATCCTAAGCTTTCCGCCCTGATTTCTGAAACTATTGGTTCGGAATGGATAAAGGAGCCGCTTCAACTTGAACGACTTGATAGCGAAGGCGCAGTTCGTGACAGTGCGTTTCTTGAAAAAATGCGTGCAATAAAGCGTGAGCAAAAAGTAAATCTTGCTAAGGTGATAAAGGAAAGCAATGGGGTTATTGTTAGCCCTGATTCGATTTTTGATGTGCAAATAAAAAGGATGCACGCCTACAAGCGTCAGCTCCTTCTCCTTCTCAATATAGTGGATCTCTATTACACAATTCTAGAAAAGCCAAAGGTCAGTATAGTTCCCAGAACCTTTATTATGGCAGGTAAAGCAGCCCCTAGTTACCATTTTGCGAAGGAAGTAATAAAGTTTGCCAATTTTATCGCCGATATAATAAACAATGATCCTCGGGCAAATGATCTTATCAAGGTTATATTCCTTGAAAACTACCGTGTTTCTCTTGCTGAAATAATTTTCCCCGCTTCTGATTTGAGTGAGCAGATTTCTACAGCGAGTATGGAGGCGTCCGGCACGGGTAATATGAAGTTTATGATGAATGGTGCTGTGACAATAGGTACACATGATGGTGCCAATATAGAGATTTTTGATGCGGTCGGATTTGGTAACTATCTCGACTTTGGTTTGACTGTACCTGAGGTGCTTGAACTTCGCAGAAATCATAGTTACAACAGCCGTGAATTTTTGGCTGGTCATGAACGTCTGAGCACTATTGTGCATGACTTTATCAACGAAAATTCAGGTAATGCGCTCAGCGCACATTTCCCGAACATCTTCGACTCACTGACAGCGCATAATGATCAGTTCTTTGTACTCAAGGATTTTGATGCCTATGTAAGAGCTCAGCAACAGGCTACGGCTCTGTATCGTGATACCGAGCGTTGGTCACATATGGCCGCAATGAACATCGCTCATTCAGGCATCTTTGCCAGCGATGAGACGATCAAGAGATATGCAGAAGATATTTGGAAGGTTTAGTTAATGTTAGATTCTATGAAATATGGACGGTCGGCTGGGGTTTTGCTCCCTGTTACAATGCTTAGTGGGCCTTTTGGCACAGGTGTTTTAGGGGCGGAATCCAAGGAGTTCCTTGACTTCCTTGCGTCATCTGGATTTAGATCATGGCAGGTTTTGCCTGTTGAGAGTACAGGGTATTGTTTTTCGCCTTATAAATGTGTTTCCGCTTTTGCAGGTGAGCCGATGCTGATTGATCCCAGAATGCTTTTTGACATGGGGCTTGTCTCTGAGAGTGAGATACAGGACAGATGCTCTGGTATGATTGAGGACTATGTTGATTATGAGGTTGTACGTGTAAAGCAGTGGAAAATTTTGCGCAGCGCCTATTTGAGAGCTGATAAAAAACTCTATTCATCTTTTACAAAACCGTGGCTTGATGACTATGCGTTATATATGGCGCTCAAACAACGCTATGATGGAAGCGCATGGTTTAGTTGGCCCGATGAGGCTTTGCGTAGTTTTGATGCCGAGGCAATCAGTAAGGCGCGGTTTGAGCTTCGAGAGGAAATAGAGTTTTACAGGTTTGTTCAGTGGCTGTTTGACAGTCAGTGGAAAGAGCTGAAAGATTACGCTGCTGCACGTAACATTTCCATCATTGGTGATATGCCCATTTATGTTTCCGAGGATAGTGTTGAGGTTTGGAGCAGACGAGAGCTTTTTGATGCTGATTCAGATGGTAATTTTGCCGCCGTTGGTGGTTGTCCTCCAGATTATTTTGCTCCTGAAGGTCAGCTTTGGGGAAATCCCATATATAATTGGAAACTGATGAGGTCTGAAGGGTATCAGTGGTGGATTGACAGACTTCGTGCGGCTATAGAGCGTTATGATATTGTGCGCCTTGATCATTTTCGAGCGTTTGAAAGTTACTGGCGCATTCCCGCAGGTGCTAAGACCGCTGCCGAAGGTAAGTGGGTCAAGGGTCCCGGTATGACTATTTTTAAAGCGCTTACTGACGCACTTGGCAAGCTTCCGGTTTTTGCGGAGGATTTGGGTATTATAGATGAAAAAGTAGAGGCCTTACTTGATAAGACGGGTTATCGCGGTCTTC
>Ga0209755_10004501_pt1 | contig 16454 bp, 19 predicted proteins | sample TergutCo191P1_FD_187301 | JGI IMG/M metagenome (GOLD analysis project Ga0209755, IMG submission 187301) | Cornitermes sp. P1 segment gut microbial communities from Petit-Saut dam, French Guiana - Co191P1 (SPAdes) (version 2) | ecosystem: Host-associated > Arthropoda: Insects > Digestive system... | reverse complement strand
GCTTGTGAGTGCGGTAATGAACCTTCAGGTTCCGTGAAATGCGGGGAATTTCTTGACTAGCTGCAAACCAGTCAGCTGCTCAGGAAGGACTCTGCACCATGGAGTAAGTATGTAAGTGAGTAAGTATTGTGGAATGTTGTTTCCAATTGCATTAACACCCTTCACAACTTTTCATTCACATAAGTTCAGCTGCAGTGTGGCATTTTAACTCTAACAGCAGTTGCAAACAGTCATACCAGACTATCAGTTTATTTCAAACATTATACCATTAGAATGTTATTTTAAGTTATGTGACAATTCATACAGTTACACAGAAACATTACAATACTGAAATACAAAAGCATTAACCCTAAAATCCATCTCTACTCCACACATTCTTACTTCCAACATATACTAATATTTATAGCCCACACAAGGAATGTTTGCACATAAGTACATGGATATTTTTCATTAAGCAATGCAGAATCTCAATTAGGTATATAAATCATGTCTAGATATTCATCGCAACAGGTCATGCCTACAGGACTGTCATTCTACTTAACCTCTTTCAGAGTCTACTAAAAGAGCATATTTTTCATGTCATATCTTACCACACCACACCATGACATCCAGAAACTCTGTGCTAATCATACATGCACACTTAGCATGTTTTTGTTTACACGTTACTTTCCCACAGGTTGTCTGCTCAGCAAATCCCTTCTCACACTTTAACATCCTTAGACATATCACTGAACATACAGTCCTTGTATATTTGTGTAATTATGGTTATATTAGAAAGACAGTGTCATTATGTAAATTATTTGATGCCTTCACCTAGTTTCCAAAAACCGTCTTCTTTTCTAGACTCTTCTCATAACTCTGAAAAGTAAAAGGTGTGTAACAGTTAAAATGAAAATACAAGAACAATTTTTTTTCATGTATTCCACCAGCTATGAGAACAAGAGTCAAGGTACATTCATACATATCAGGGGTATGCATATATTCCAAAAATCTATGAACCACCTCAAAATTTCAGGTGCCAGAAGGGTAACATGCAGAAAGTTCCACAGAGAGAGCCCATGAGTATCAGGATGTACAATACAAAGTTTAACATGGGGAAACATGGTGCCCATAATTTGTGCATCCCTGATATACATTAATTTTTAAAAATTATGAACATAAAAAACACACAGTTTTTAAAAATTCAAACTCAAATTCCACAAAAGTGCCTCACTGCTCCGAATACATTTCTTCATTCTGAAGCCTCAGAAACTTCCCTCCCTACAATACATTCTGCAATCATACTCTGGGCTTGATTCACATAACTGTTATGACAGCAGTGCTGCTAATTCAGTTGGTCATGGCCCTGTCTATGATTTACAAATAAAAAAATTACATTTTAATTTAAAGAATCAATGGGGATACACTGCCTAAAAAACCATGATGTAACACACCACAAAGAGGGCACCCAAAGTTATCAGCAGTGATAAGCAGCACAATGGTCATTGTTCTATTTTTCAGCCAGAAAGGTTTTACCATTCAGACAGCACAGACATACAATTCAAAAAGTGCAATCAGTACACTTATTTAGATCCTGAAGCTTTTTCATAAATGTAATCTCACTGAATTTGAGGATGGACAGAACTGCATAATGAGGAGCTTCATAATTTGTACTCCCCAGCCAAATAGTAAGGGGGCAATAAAGGCAAGGAGGAAGAGCCAGGTAGGGGATGTGGCATGTATGGGGGAGAAGAGAAAAGCATATATGGCTTTTATGGGGAAAACTGAAGGGAAGAGATCATTTGGAAGATCTGGATATAAACAGGTGAATAATATTAAACTAATCTTAACAAGACGGGCAATGTACATATAATGTACCACCAAGGTGTGTTCATGTGACCATTGTTACCATGGAGGAGTAATTAGTATTACATACTCTCAGCATGTGTTTGTGGCTGTAGTTACCCAGCACGCAAAGCACATGTAACCTATTATATTGTCACCTGTAACCTGACCAGCTCTACTGCATTTTTCCACATTATCTTATAAATGGCACAATTTTCAGAAAAATGTTATTGAACATATTTATCTTGATTTTCTCTTCCAATATTTGTTTTGAAATGTTTCTTATTTTAAGAAGAATTCGGCAAGATATTATCATAAATGTACATAGGTCTATATGTAAAGTACCCATTATTCTTTCAGATTTTAATGAAAATTGAATTTTCTTGAGAGATTTTTTAAAAACACTCAAATACAGTAGGCTCTCATTAAACGATGGCATTACATTCTCAAATATTTGGTTGTAAATCAAATCATCATAAAATAAATACTATTTAAATGGTTCAAATTGAGATAGGTTCATGGGCCAAACAAATTAGTCAAATAATTTTATAATTTACAATATTTCTGTACATTATGACACACAATTTTAATTTAATGAATTAGATATATAGAAAATTATACAGAAAATTGAAAAAAATTTCAATCAAATCACTTTTTATTTTGCTGAAGAAGGCCCAGGCCGTGGTTCAGAAGACTTCAAGAAAGAATGTAACATTAAGTGTTTTGATTTTTTCTGCTTTTCTTGCAGGATTTCATAATGAGGGTGTAGCATGGCTCTTATGCCCCTTTTTACTGTACAGCTGCGTTCCTATTCAGGGTCGATATCACATAACTTTTCAGCTGCCATATCTATAGTGGAAAGAATATAGTAAGGTCCTTCATCTTCATTGCTTTGGTTCCACGATCCTCCTCATCTTCGTCTTCCTTCTGCTGCTCAGTCAATTGTTGGGTCAAGTCACAACATTCTTCATCAGACAATGGCTGGGAGTTGCTTTCTAAAACTTCAGTGATGCCCACGGGATAAACATCGTTAAGACCAACTCCCACTATTTCGCTTATATCGTTGATCAGCATATCCAGATTGTCACAATTTGTACCATATTTCTCGTTGCTTGGTCAAATTAACATGTTTCTCACCACCTCCCATTTTTTTAATCACTAACATTTTAGTCTCTAAAGGTAGTCTTCCTTGTTCTTTTCACTCCCATTTGCAAGAGGACAACTGTCTTTTTGATGGACGTCACGGGTGGAAAAATCACAATCAACTTAAAAGAACTGCACTAAAATAAAAAAAAAAGAAACACATGCACACCGGAAAAGACCTAGAAGCGCACTAAGTAGAGAAAGGACGTTTGAATTGCAACAGTGATGCACCACATTCGGGAGAGCTCAGTCTGACTTGACAAGGGTCATAAAAGTGAATCATCATAAAAGAACCATCATAAAATGAGACCCCACTGTATCAAATTTCATGCAGATCCATCCAGTGGGAGCCCAGTTGTTCAATGTGGGCAGGCAGACAGATGGACAGGTGGACAGACATGACAAAGCTAAGTGCCATTTTTCAAAATTTTGCAAACACACCTAGAAAAAGAATGGACTGGATTCATCTGGCTCATGATAAGGACAAACTGTGGACTCTTATGAAGATGATAACAAACTTCTAGGTTTTGTAAAATGCGGGGAATTTCTCGACCAGTTGAGAACATACAAACTTCTCGAGACGTACTCTGCTCCATGCAGATGGTTACGCACTGTCTCAAAGAAATATACACCATTTAATATAAGTGACCCATTAACTTGTATATGTTACATCCAAAATACCTGGTGACTATATAATTATAAATTTGAATATTCTTATAATCAAAGTTGAATGACACTGACTAACTGACTGACTTACTTGGTCTCAGATGTTAATGTCCATATAATCAAAATTACCAGACTTAGTGCCAAGAATATTTTTTCCCGGCCCAAACTACGAAAAGTGGTTCAAAATTCAACACACTTTAAATAAACTGCAAAACAACCAACAATATTATATTATGTAGTGAAAATCTATTTAACGAGAATAAAGTATTGGTGTGTACAGATGAACTGTGGTCACAGAACTTCAAAAACCTAACACAAATAATACACAAGCAAACTTTGAATTTTTTTCTATTTTCACTAGTTTAATAAACCTAACTTTTATATATAAAGCAATAATATTTTCTTCAGTAGAATTCAGAACAGAAATACTCACTATCTGTGCCATTTTACACAATGACTCTGCCATAGCAGGTCCAGTTTGTTGCACCATCTCGTACAGAATGCCATCCCTATTTTTCAGCAGCATGTGCGGATGGTCAAATTTCTGCATGGGGAAAGAAATACATATTTTTGATACTGCATCACATCAACACAATTAATAACCACAAAAACATGTGACTGCAGACTGTAGTTTATCTTATAGAGTTCAGTCAGAATGTGTAAAGTTATTGGTTACAAAGACCAAAAAATATTATGTCTCCTCAGCTAAACCAACCTATAAATCAAAATTATGTACGAAGAATTGAATCTGCTAGTAAAACATAATAACTTTGTCACTTGACTGTTCCCAACACATGAACTGATGCTGCCATATCACATCACAAAGTTACCAAAGCAAGAATACCAGGATCTAATTTGTATATTCTGTATGCCATTCACTTCCAACCCCATGTCTCAACCATGAGTTCACCTTAATCTTTTGGTGCCATAAAATGAACGCACCTAGCACAAATGTAAATTTCATTCACTCATTTTTAGTTGAGTTTGAAAACAATCAAAAAGGGACAGAGAGAGTTAAACTATTTTGACAAAATTTTAAAGAGAAACATATAAGCATTTGATGCAGGTATGGCTAGTTGCACTTTTAATTCCTCTGGCAAATATCGATCACAGTACAGTCTTTGCAAACGTTCTCTAAGTCACTGTTAGCTGCACTGCTGCTACAACCATATAATTCTTCTAAGTCACATAGAGATTTTCCTGGCAAAGATTAATGCCAACCTACATGTAACACAAGACTGACTAACAATGATTTTGTACAGGTGCTGACAAAACTTCTGATTCTGAGATAGGTACACTATGTCACATGCTTGATGCTGAGAGTGGGACTTTTACAAAGGTAAACTAAAATAGCTAAGATCTATTTTTATAACCACTTCTGAAAGAATTTTGAAAAACTGGCCTCACATACAGAGGAAAACACAATTTTTATATGAATCCAATTGTCGGCACAACAAAGATGGCGACCCCAGCCATAAAATAATACACAATTTATGCAATCAGTTGAAGCCACAGTGTCAATATGCACACAGTCTGATAAGCAAATTAAGGAAAAGCTAATGATATCTGATTCAGATGAAAGGTAAATAAATCTGGACTCCAAAAGGAATTAAGACAAGTACAGTTTTAAAAGCTTCCTGTGGGAAAACAGGAAAAACGACACAGGATCAAATGAAAAATCTCACAAGCATTCATCAAATGAAATGCCACAGAATGATGGCAGTTAATGTAGGCGGTTTCTAGGATTTATCCTTGATTCAATAACAAGAATGCTTTCAATAACTAAAATGTAATGTCATTAATTCCAATATGCTTTCTTTTTACATATAATGTGACTTTCTGTACAATCTGTGTTAGGACAGCCTGTTATGACTGCCTGTTATGACTGTCCTTAAATATAAAACTCTTTGAAACTCTGGACATCTGATCAAATTAAATGTGATGGTATTTGTACCATGCATTTAGTGGTATCATCAAACAGAACTATCTTCTGTAATTTCTTTTCAAAATGTGTACAGAAATATGTTACATACAGAAAATTACGAACTCCCTGAACATGTATGCAATAAGTATATTTTGCAATCTGCAACATAATGTGAAGTGAATTTTCCTGTGCTGAGTGCAATTCCATTAACTCATATAGGGAACATGGAAATAACAATCAAACACTCTTGTTCTTGGCATAAGATTCAAGGAAATGAAAAACTTCACACCACTCCACACCTATCCAGTACAACACAAAGCCTGTCAAACAGCAAGCTACATGGACATTACACCAGTACACTGCAGTGACAGGAAGAATTCCCAGACCTCTACCTGAGAATTCACATACATGCATGGAAACTGGTAACTCACCACAACAGACCCAGCATCCATGATAAGTAGACGGTCACTGTCCATGACTGTGTGCAGACGATGGGCAATAGTCAACACTGTGCAGTCAGCAAACCTGCGGCGAATTGCTTCTTGAATTAGTTCATCAGTCCTGGACAACCAGATAAGAATTTAAAGTTGCATATTATTGTAATTGTGCCTTTCTTCCAAACGCAGTACATTCCACTGATAAAAAGTGAGAAATATTTCAAACTGCATGCAAACATTGCTGAAAAATTTCAAAGTTCCATCATTCATTTCATATCTGTTCAAAATGTTTTGCGCAATATGAGATCTCATGTTCTACGCTGATATAAGACCAGAGGGTAATACAGTAAAACTACTGTCATGTGTCCAGTCACATGCACTTAATATTACTCTGAATATGTAATTCAATGTAGGTGATAGTCTGCCAAATTTTAGCTTCACTTAAGAAAGTAAGGTCTGGGTCTTTCATACTACAAACCTTGACCTAACGTATCAGTGGGTGACCAATGTAATTTATTGTCCTGTGGTGTATGCATTAATACGACACAAACTCATATAAATAAATCTATGGTTGAATTAGTGTTCCGTGGTAACATACTCAATATAACAACTCGCTATGTGCTGGACAGTCCAGGGATCAAATCCCTGTGGGGGCGAGGGTTTCTGCACCCATAGCTGGGGTCCACCCAGCCTCCTATACAATGGGTAACAGGCCACTCCTGGAGATAAAGCAGTTGGGGCATGGCATCTACCAACCACCCCCATCTAGTGCAAAAGTTAAAGAAAGGGTAGAGCTATACCTCTACTCCCTCTACGTGCCCTTCATGGCATGTTCTAAGGTGAACTTTAACAAATATGCTTTCACCATTTCATGGTACATTTTAATATACCATTGCCAGTGTACACAGGACATGTATCTATACACCACCCATTCACATTCCAACAGGTATGCCATAACATGCACTACTGCAAGCATTTATGACAATTCACAAGAGGAATAGAAATCCTCTCTGAATATCTGACCTTCTGCTAAATGTACAGACACATTTTTAACCCTTTAAACACCGAGTTAAATCCCATCTGCCATTTGCTGGCATTATTAGGAGCTCACCATATTCTCCACATTAGCGGGATAAGGGTTAAGCACAAAGGAAAAAGGTTACAGTAAAGCAAGTGTACTGCTGAAATGACAAGCAAGTAATATTAACTCTTCATCTGGAAATAGGGTTTTTAAATACCCCATTAAGGATGTATGACAAAGCAGCACTTGAACAGTTGTTGTTGTTGTTGTTGTTTTTTTTGTTTTTGTTGTTGTTGTTGGTTTATTATTGTTGTTGTTTTGTTGTTTTTTTGTTATTTTTGTTGTTTCATTGTTATTTTTGTTGTTATTGTTTTTGTTGTTGTCTTTGTTGTTTTTGTTGTCTTTGTTATTGTTGTCTTTGTTGTTGTTGTTGTTGTTGTTGTTGTTGTTGTTGTTGTTGTTGTTGTTGTTGTAGTCTAACCATATGAAAACTATATTAGAAATAAAAGAATTTCAAAGAGGTCAGGTGTAATGGTATTAGCACTGAAAAAATACAACCCTCATTCACGGTTATAACTGTGCAATGTATGGTCAACAAGAGTTAAAAACATATTTATAACAATCAATTTAGACACAGGGATAATATACTCACTGTGAGTCCACATTGGCTGTGGCCTCATCAAGCACCAGTATCTTGCTGTTCCTGATGATGGCACGGGCTAGACACAGGAGCTGGCGCTGCCCCACACTGAAATTAGATCCACCTTCAGACACTTTGTGACTCAAACCAGCTGGCAGCTCATCTACAACTTGTTTCAGCTCCACCTCAGCTAGGGCAGCCCATAGTGCAGCATCCGAGTACTGGTTGAATGGGTCCAAATTGTTGCGAAGAGTTTCTGAGAACAGGATGGGCTCCTGTGGGATGATGGAGATCTTGGATCGGAGATCATGAAGCCCAACTGAGGCAATGTCCACACCATCAATTTGGATTGAGCCCCCCGACAGGTTCACAAGACGGAAAAGAGCAGTGATTAGAGAAGACTTGCCTGCGCCCGTGCGACCCACAATGCCTACCTACAAGTTACAGACAGGTCAAAAATAATCCTTTAGCATCATTTATTAACTTAATTTCAAATCACAATACTAGTTCTTTCTAGGTGCACAACACAAGGACTTCCACAAGAAATGAGCAATCTGCCCACACTAACATAACTGACATGCTGTGAATGCATTCTGTTTTTCCTCATGAAAAGTAAAAACCTGCTGCAGGCTACTCAAAAAAGAAACTGGTCATCATCATCATCATCATTATCATCATCATCCATCATGAGTTAGGCCTTGATAGACTTGTTCCATCATCTGCAGAGGAAATGATGCAGAACATGCACGTCCAGAGGCTGAAAGGTGGCAACCCCACCACTGGACTAACTAGTGGTAGGCTAGTAACCTACCCTAAGGAACTAAATATTACTTTCAAGCTTCAGTGTAGAGCCAACAGGACAGCAATGAAGTTGATAGGAAGAATAACTGATAAAGGACTATTTCATACCATTTCTTATTTCAGTATGTGTTAAGCAGTACAACAAGCTTATGACTTAAATTTTCTTTACATTTCTCTTTAATTAACATACTAATTAGAGATGTCACCTTTTCAGCTGGTTCGACAGCAAATGTGATATTCTTCAAGACAGGTGGCTCATTCGTGGAGTAAGTAAGAAAAACTTGATCAAAAATTATTGCACCCTGTGAAGGCCAAACATCTTTGAGCCTCCTACCTGCAACGTAAGATCAACACCTATCAGAATACTACCATACTGGAAAATACATATTCAGAAGTGTATGAAGTCTACTGTACTTCACACATTTTAACCTAAATATTCCATCCAGTGGCAAATACACTATTCAGTGACCTTTTCTGAAAATTAATACATTCAAGTTTTCATCACCATGTTTGCAACTGACAAAATAAAGGTGACTTCCCACACAATACCTATGTACACAGCATGTCTGCAAAGCAATGAGACATAAATCACCTAAAAAAATGTTCAGAAAAAGAAGTTATTATGGAAATCATCCACAATAATCCCCATGGGACACTAAAGACATGTTATATCTCTCCCTTAATTGCTGACAGCATTCTTGGAATCCTTCAAAGTTATCTCACTGAGGTGGTCAGTCACACTGTTGTGGACAGTATGAATCATTTCTCCCTGAGTTTCATTTTTAACAATTGAGAGGTAAATGAAGTCAGCCATAACCAAATCTGGTGAAATACTGGGAAGGGAAGCTTATTTCTACAACTCCATTTTGTCAAAGAAATCTTTGAACAATTAATATTGAACATCATTCCTTTCTTCAAAACACTCTGTCTGACCTGTCGAATTTTTTGCAACAATCATTCTGTTACTTCAAAATAAAACTGGACATTTATGATTCTTCCTTCTGGAACAAACTTCTTGCAAACTATTCAACTTGAATGCTTTTGATTTTTGGATCTCAATTTCTCTCAGTCAAGGATATGATGCTTAGCACCATGAAGAACTTTGACACCTTGACTGTACATTATACTCATAAAAGTACAACTTACTCCCAGTAATAATCAAATCTAAGAGCAATGCTTCAGTATAAGTCACTTAAAAAAAATTCTGACATATTCCCATGCTCCAACATTTTTACTTTTTTATTCATTCCTTTGGAATAAAAAAAGCATATATATATATATATATATATATATGTATATATATGTAAATTGAGTACCACTGTACACATTTTATATTTGACTTCATGCTGACTTTCAGAAAAAGCTGAAACATGTTGCCTATATATATTTAATATATGTGTTGTGTTGAACAAAACAACCTCCTATTTGATTCCACATTTAATCATATATTTTATCAGGTACACACAAGTGCAAAGTATATATGTACAATGACCTCGAAGAGACTGCAATGAAGGCTCCTTGTCAAGTGTAGTATACTCCAACAGACGCTCTACTGAAGTCATCTGGTTCTCCAATTCTGCTGACTGCCGTACACCATACTGTATAAGTCCTGTTAGTCCAATTGCTTGGGTAATAGCAAGTCCCACATCTCCTCCATACTGATCTGCATGGATAACATTAATTACAGAACACAAACCTACAAAGATTATCATAAAATAAATTTAATTCCACTCTCATGATTATTATGTTACATCAATCCACAAGTTTAACGCTTGGGAAAGAATATGACATGATTAATGTAGATTCAAGGCTTATTCCAGGAAACCATTAAAAGCCTGCAATGCCACACAGGAAAATTTTCTCGCCATTAATGCCACTGGCACATACTGTGGACAGAAGAGGTGCATATAGGTTACTGGTGGGAAAAATAAGGGAAATACACCGCTTAGGAGGCCTTGGCATAGATGGGAGGATAATATTAAAATGGATATTCAAGAAATAGGACAGGGAGGCATTGACTGCATTGATCTGACTCAGGACAGAGACAGGTGGCTGGTTTTTGTAAACACAGTAATAAACCTTCAGAATGCATAAAATTTGGGGAATTTCTGGACCAGCTGAGGAACTGTTAACATCTCAAGAAGTACTCTGCTCCACTGAGTCGGTTAGTTATTAATGCTACTGAAAGGACTGAAAAAAAGCTGAGATAGCATGCAACGAAAAATAAGGTGGTAAGGATTACATCAGTACATGAAAAATACACAATCATTTACAAAACAACAAACTCTTATAATTTTAATTCATTACAGAGGTTAAGGAGAATAGAATCTTGAAGAAATACTCAAATTATTAATGACAAGAACAAGACCACTACACCTGCTCAAATATCAGTGTATGTATCAAGTGAGACAGAGTTACAAATTTGACAAGGCAAAGACTAGTTCTTGAACTGTAAATGTGATAAGCAAGATACCAGGGGAAATTTTCACTGAACTCTACTTAACAAAAACACATATCTTTGCACGGGATATTATCTACATCCCCACACACACACACACACACAACTGAAGCGGCTCAGACTAAAGAAATAAAGTACAAGGTCACATTAAACACCATTCAATATTTTAGAGATGCAGATGTTAAAACAGCAGCTACCCCGCACAGTGGATAACTCATAGTAAAACTCACCACTATGCTTCAACATTCCTGGCTAGCACAGAACATAAATTATGCAATTATTTTAATTGAGATAAGCCAGTCAAAAACAGTTAAATCACTTCTACAGTTGGTTTTCAAAATCCTCTGGCATTACAAAAAACTACATACACATTAAATATGGAATGATTTTGAATCACAGTTGTCAAATAAAAATATAAAGTAGGCAAGGTACTTGTAAGGGGTAAGTGGTGGCACAGTTGGTTGAGGCACTGCCTTACAAGCTGGAAGGTCGCAGGCTCGATTCCTGATGGTGCCACTGGAATTTTTCATTGACATAATTCTTCTGGCTGCACTATGGCCCTGGGGTCGACTCAGTCTCTAACAGAAATGAGTACCAGGAATATTTCCTGGGGGGTAAAAGCGGCCGGTGCAGTGGGCTGACAACCTTACCACCTTCATGTGCTGACTGTCTTGAAATCTGGGTGCCATAGCCTCCTGGAACCCACTAGGCTTGTCCAGGTCTGTAATGGGGTTGCTTAAAGGTACTTGTAACATAACACTGTGCCATGTTTGCATAATGTTTATACCTCCTCAGCTACCCTAACATCCTGATACCATTTCACTTGAAGAGTGTGCTGGGGACATCACATACTTTGGTGTTCATGTAAAGTGACCGATATTTTTGCCTAATTTTACCCAAATTTGGATTTTCTTGACTGATTTTCATAACGTTCCCCAGTAATGAATTTTACAGAAAGCTGTCCACTGGGAGCTGTGCTGATACAGGCAGACAGACAGCCAGACAGACGGTTGGGCAGACATGATGAAGCTAATTGGCGCTTCTTGCCTAAAAAGCAGCTACATGTGCTTCATAACATAATATTCTTACAATATATAGTACAGTGCTCCACTCACCTCCACCCATAATGAGGAAGCTGAAGGTAACAAAGGTTATGTATAACAGGCAAGTACTGTCAAGCCACACAGAAAATGCCCTGGAAGTTGTGAGGAACATAAACCAGGCCGATGAGTGTAAGTCCTGTCACCACAAAACAGTAAGCAGGATAATCTATTACACAGTCAATATTCATAATGCAACTGCATCTGAGGCAGATGTGATAGGAAATTAAAAAAAAAAAAAAATTAAAATAATCCTATACTTTTTCTATTAAAATAACTAGGATTGGACTTAATCTCCTTTCACTACAAGGGGAATACATTTTAAAAATTAAAATACAAACTACTATTAAAATATATGTTCATCTCATTTATTTTTTATGTAAATCTTTTTACAAGATATGGAAGTAGTCATACTAATAACAATGAAAGAAAAACTTTTTTTGCTAATAAAGGAATAATATATAATAAGAAGACTTAATACATTTACAAGATAAAGGAGCAAAATATAAAGTGTTTAACTCAGCACATCATTTTACGAAGACTGAGATATGATTTACAGCAAACAGAGCACCACTCATTTCCAATTACAGTCAAAATACTCTTCCAAAGAATAAAAGGAGTTTGATTGAATAAATCTTTTCAAGGCTTGTCTAAATCATTTGACATCATATGACATCTCCTTGATAGTCAATGGAAGGTGGATGTACATTTTAATTCCTGAACAAAAAACTCATTTTTGAAATAACTCTGGTTGTGATGAGGGAAAATGGAAATCATTACTATATCTTGTGCTAATTTTATGAATATCAGAGTTTAATTTAAATAAATCTCTATTTTTAACTACAAACATGAGTAAGGAATAAATGTACTGAGAATTAAAAGGTAGGATCTGCAGTTATTGAAACAAATCACGAAACGAGTCTCTTATCCCAGAATCTGTGATAACTCTAATGGTTCTTTTTTTTAATTTTAAAGATGTATGTGCTATGTACTGAATTACCCCAGAATATAATCCCATAAGATAGGATAGAGTGAAAATAAGAAAAATAAATTGATCACATTGTTTCTAGTGACATGAAAAGTTTTATTGATCTTTTTGCAAAACATGCCTTATTAAGTTTGGGTATTATGTCATCGATATGTTGTTTCCATGATAAACTTGAGCCTATCATTATTCCAAGAAATTTTATATTTTGAGCCTTTGTGATTTGTTTATTTTCATAGGAGATTTGAATGTCATAATTTTGATTAATTTTTGTATGAAACTGGAGGAAGTGGGTTTTATCAATATTTAATGACAGTGAGTTACTTTTGTTCTAGTTATTCTTATAATATTTCTATTTATGGTACTGGTAAACTCCATGGGTTGGACTTTGTAATAATCATACTTGTGTCATCCGCAAAAAGAACTGGATTAGCTGAAATCGCCATGGTTTCTGGAAGGTCATTTATACACAATATAAAGAACAAGGGACCAAGGATGGAGCCTTGGGGAATGCCATATCTAATAGGTTCCCATTCAGAGTAATATTGCCTAGATTTATTAGCTATAATTACTCTTTGTTATCTGTTTTTCAAATAAGATTGAATTAGATTGTATCCTTTACCTGAGATGGCATACCAAAGCATTTCTGACAGTAACAGGTCATGATCAACACAATCAAAAGCCTTTTGTAAATCACAAAAAACGCCTCCAACTAAAAATGTATTGTTTATTGACATAAGTATATCACTTATTAGTTTATAGGAAGCTAAGTCCATAGATGATTTAGTTCTAAAAACAAATTGCCCTTCAACCAAAACATGGTTGTAGTTGAGATGGCAAGTTAGTCTAGTGAAAATAATCTTTCAAAAGTTTCAGAAAAAGAAGTCAGCAAGGAAATGAGTCTACAATTAGAAATATTTGCCATTTCCCCCTTTTGGTAAAGAAGTTTTATTTCCACAGATTTCAATCCAGTAGGAAATATACCTGTAGATATCATCAAGTTACATATATAAGTTAAAGGTGATAAGATATACGGAATACTTTGTTTTAGGATTTTTATGGAAATCCTATCATAACCATGAGAATCTTTTGTTTTAAGAGAACTAACTACATCTTCAGTTTCCTTAGGGGATACAAATTTAAGTTTGATAGATGGAATCGGTTGTTTAAATACATCATACAAATAATTTAGGGGATTATTTTTACTAACTAAGGAATTTAAGTTTTTAGAATTTCCAGTATGAATATGTTGATCTACTGTTGAAAAGTAAGTATTAAAAGTGTTTGCTATAACTAGGCTATTATGTGTTATGGTACCATTTATATTTATAAATGATATGTCGTTTCTCCGAGGTTTTTTATTTATGTTTTCATTAATGATGTTCTACGTGGTTTTTGTATTGTTAGAGGAATTTACTAATAAATTGTTATAGTGGAATTTTTAGCAAGCTTAATCACATCTGCTAATACTATACAGTACTTTTTGTAATGATTTTTTATTTCATGATTATTGTTATTTCTGAAGATTAAAAAAAACTTTCTTTTATTTATACAAGAGATCTTTATTCCTTGTGTTAACCATGTCTTAGTATGTGATGTGTAATGAATCTTCTTAATGGGAAAACTGGAGTAAAATATTTTTAAATATGTATTCAAGAAATTATTGAAACTTAAATTCACATCATCATATGAAAAAAAACATTATCCCAAGACTCATAGGTTAATTTAAAGTTGAAGTCTAAGACAGACGATTTATTTATTTACTAGTGAAGTGAAAGTAATTATTACCATTTGATATAGTAATATCATGTAGAACAATAATCCGGGCATCATGGTCAGACATACCATTAACCAAAAAGTAAACAATAAAGTTATTGTATTTAACAATGTTTATGAAAATACTGTCAATTGTTGATACAAAGTTATTACAAATTCTGGTAGGAAATTGCACTGTATTGTACAGACCATAGGTGGCCAGAAGAGAATTTAGAAGTTTCTTGCGAGTAGTATGATTCAAAAAATTTATATTAAAGTCCCCACAAATATATAATTCCATAGAATTACTCAATATGGAATTAAGAAGCTTTTCCAAATTATTTAGAAAATGTTCAAAATTTCCTGATGGGGATCTGTATATGTTTACTATGCCAATAGTACAATGTGGCAGATATAATTTAATAAGACAAGCTTCTAAGTCTTTTCCCTTACAGAAATTGTGCACATTTATATTAGACAACTGAAAAAGTTCATGAATATGCATCCAGACCCCACCATTTCTGTACATTTTCCTACAAAAATTATCACCAAGTTTGTAATTTTTGGAGGAGGATGTTGTCAAGTTGATAGGTTTTTAAGTGATGTTCTGTAAAACAAAGTACATGTGGTGGATTAGTCATTATAGTATTTACAAATTCATCAGTTTTATTACTTATGCCTCTAATATTTTGGTGAAAAATCATGAGGTCCCATTTAAAGACTGAATGATTGGTACTTTTTGAAGGTTGTGTTAGAACAAATGATTTACTATTCAACATATCAGAATTTTAACACTTAATTTTCCCATAAAAAAATCATTGGATCTTGTTTCTGGGATCTTCCTAGTATGATTTTAAGATCTATTTGTTTCTGTAATGATAGTTTCAGAGTTAGATAATTTTGAGGTACAATTTATATATTCAGATTGGCAAAGGCAGGTCTCATTTACATGATTTTTTTTTTGCACAATTTCACTTCAACATAATTCAAAAATTTAAATCATTTTTTTAATTTACACCATAATTTTTGGTTTAAGGCAATTTGGCATAGAAGAACTATGGCCACGCTTGCTTGTATTGCAGACTATCAGAAACTGATGTCACTGCCACACCATTAGTCACATGTACGGATTGATTATGTTGATATAATCACATGGCTGATGAAGTTATCCTTTCAACAGCAATGGCTTTTGTCACCACATGTCATCAGTCACATGTATGCATTGATTACATTGGTGATATAATCGTGTGGCTGTAGTGCCCCCTGCAACAGCATTTGTTTTTGTTACCAAAATAAGTGAGAGGCACAAATCTACAACACCTAGTGCAATCCAAGTGAAAAATCGGCAAAATTCGATCACTATTCAACAGAAATTAGATGTAATAAACCATCTTCAAACAGGTGAGCGAATTGTTGCCATATGCTGTAACGTAATATTTGCTCATGCTAGCATACACACAATTCATGATATTGCTGATATAAATACAGAACATGCTAAGTCAGGAACTAAAGTGTTTGTGTAATAAGACTATGACAGTCCTATCAGAATGAACCATATAAAAAATTATGGAAGTAAGTCTCTTACATTTTTATTGCATTGGAAATAAATAAATATATTGAGTATATATGTATCTTTACTGTACAGAAATGTATTAAAAAAAAAAGGTAAAGTGATCCAGTTACAGGCCTGGTGTGGCCCA
>Ga0209755_10004500_pt1 | contig 16454 bp, 11 predicted proteins | sample TergutCo191P1_FD_187301 | JGI IMG/M metagenome (GOLD analysis project Ga0209755, IMG submission 187301) | Cornitermes sp. P1 segment gut microbial communities from Petit-Saut dam, French Guiana - Co191P1 (SPAdes) (version 2) | ecosystem: Host-associated > Arthropoda: Insects > Digestive system... | reverse complement strand
ACCACGATTCATTAGGATACCAAGAAACTCTGCAGTAATTCAGCTTGTTTTCATCATATAATTTGATTGGTACAATTTCATGGCTACACAGTGTCTTATGAATTAAAAGCATAAAACTAAAGAAATACATACTGCAGAGAATATCTGGAACTAAGGGAAAACATCAGAAGCATTGAAAGAACTGTACAGTGAGTGCACCACCAATTATTATTAAGTAATAAACTTGAGGAGGACAAAATGAGTAAGGTGTTAAGTCTGCACAAGAGAAATGTCAACTAATTATAATATTTTTACAAGAAAATATGTGGAAGGAAAAGACCACTTGTTAGACACAAGCACAGATGGGGAAAACATTCAGTCTGCTTAAGGAAACAGGCTGAGAGGGTGTGGACAGGAATAAACTGGCATGTTGGTGGCAGCTGTGTTTACTAAGATTACTTTACAAAGTTGCAATTATAAACATTCTATATTGATCAGGACTTAGGAGTTTAAAGGTATGTGAAAGGTACCTGCTGAAGGGATGGTAGTGGTGACAGTGATATGACATGACAAAAAACTATCACCATCAGAACTACACATTTTAAGTCAGTTTCACTGTTGCAATCCCAGTAATGATACCACTATTCATCATCATCATCATCATCATCATTAAAAGCAGCAGCAACATTAGAGTTAATGAAGAGCTGTGGAATAAGAAACTGAAACAGGACAGGTTTTCATTGTCATCATCAGTGTCACCACCACCACCACCACAACAAACTGGAACACCTGTCACACAGTTTGATCTTTGGACCTACATTGACTGCAGGATCAAACTGGTACTATTACAGAAAGATTACAGCTTTGATGGTAAAAATTAACATCAATAACTGTACACAAAATTCTTACACGATGAAAACAATTTCAATTACTGTCCAGAGACCTTCATCCTCTATACTGCAACCAATATATAGCAGTACAACTTTTGCAGCAGAACTAAGATGGCAGCCAAATTAACTACACACAGCAATAACATCACACTCTTCTATTCAAGTATGTCCTGAAGAGTCACATACATTATCACAAACTTTAAAACTAGCACTGAAGACTGCACTCAGCAATACTCAACACTGAACTCAATAGACAGTAAGACTCTATTTCATCTCATGAACAACATAATGCACATCACGACACAATACTGGCCATACGGGAAATTATAACTGGCTGAACACATCAACCGTAACATTAAATGTTATTTGTAATATGTCTTTACTTGTGAACAGTAGATCCATGTCTGAACTTCCAACTTAACATCTTGCCTATTGTACTCATAAAATTACTAGATTAGCATTCTACATAAAGTTTTAATTCATACAACATAAACCCAAATTAAATTCAACTTGCAAAACAATTTTTAGTGTGCACCCTTCACAACTAAATTTGTAAATCCATCATATAGCTTCACAGATCAAACATGCAGATGACCACAACTTCCCCTATGCATTCCTTTCATGCTCCTTATTCAAAGAATAAATTAGCAAGAGGGATACATAGGCAAGGAAATGGAAAGAAGAGGAAGGAAAAAACAGGAATGGAAAAAAAGGAAGTAAAGAAAAGGAAACAAAGCAAAGAAAAAAGGGAGATGCACTCTACACCCAGTCATCAAAACTATGCCTAAATTCAAAGTCGACAGTTAACTTCAAAAGAAATAGCTAGTGCACACTTTCTTCTCCATAAGGGAGCTTGCCATGTGAACAATCTAGCTGCTGGATATAATAGCAAGTCTGGGCCCTTATGATGTTATTCTACATCCTCTTCCTCCCTCCCTTTACTATAAACTTTGTACATGAGCATTCACTTATAATTGTGGATGATATGTCGTTGGGAAGATCACAAATAGAAAAATTCATGAATAAGATCACGCATTCTAAAAACATATGCATCTACTCCTTTAATAAATTATGTATTTCTTTCAACTCTCTTCACAGAGTTCATGTTTTCACTCACACTGTTCACATCACTTGTACTTCTCTGGGGAGGCAATGCCTACTTTAAACAAAAAATCCTTAACTTTGTGACATGTTAGTATAAAGGGACGAAGCAATTGTAAGGTAAGTGCATGGTGGTAAGATGCTGAGTTGGTTCTGATATTTCACCATGGTAACTTTTCAAAATATTTTTTTCTAACTCAAAGTTCAAACAAAAAAACAAAACTGCAAACAGCATATATGAAAAACTGCAATCTTACCTTATGAAATTTCCAGACACACACTTGCATTAAATTTACATAAGTTGGAACTTCAAGTATGACTAAACCATGAATACAAATGCATAAAATCAGAAGGCTACAAGACCTTAATTTAAATTGAATAAGAATAAATCTGATGAGCATAAGATGACGACTATACTTTAGCTTCTTAAAATGTAATCCATCAATCAACTTACCATAAGCCTCTATGAGTTTAAAATACACTTTGCTTAAATCAAAGAAGTCAAATATGATTAACCAAAAGCACAGCCCAGAATCAAAACATGCAAAGTAACAAAATTTGAAATTTCCAAAACAATCAATTACAACAGAAGCAGTATTTTCATTATATCAAACAATTCTGTACAAATACAAAATTTCGTGACTCTTTTCGACTGTAGGTGCAACAGCAATAGTTTTTTTTAAATCAGATAATGCACCATTCACTGTAATCCTGTGCCAGAAAGAAGTACATCAACAAGCAGAGACTTCTGGAACATTCCGGTAAAAATGAAACAAGGATAGTGGCATTCCTTACCTCCCATGAGTCACGTTTCAGTTCTGTAAGGTCTGTCTCATCTGAAGCCCGACGTTCACCTTTCCCACCTGGACCAGACTCGCCTGATTCATCATCCCACAGTTCTGTGTCTGATTCCACAAGCTCAAAACCTCGTGACTTAGGGTCCATTTCCTCCAGCTCACCATACAGATGTGGTACCCACAGAAGCAAGAAATTATACAAGTCATCCACCCTGAAAATGACATTGTTAATGCTCAAATTTTACATCAAAGCCAAAAACTAAATCAGATCTAAGTTTATAGGATATGTTTTCACCTGGCCACTTTTTCGTACACTGAACATTCGTTTAACATCTGAAACACTAAATTCTCATATGTTCCTTATACATATCTCTACTATCTCTAAAAATAAACTGCATGATTAGATTACTAGCACAACAAATAAATATGAAATATGTACTATCTCTGAGAATCAAAGCATGCTTAGATTATTCTTTATTCTTTGCTCTTTACTCTGTCATTCAGTCCACCCAGTCACAAATCTGACATCAAACATGTCAAGCTCAGTCTACATTCTCTACATTACATAAAAAACATTCATTCACAGTATACATAAAAAGGAACATGCAATACATTCACATCACTAGTAGAGCTCAGTCATATGGAATATAATTCAGCTCACACATTAATGTACAGTTTTTTTAGGATCCTATTTGGTGAAATTACTAAATACTAAGAATAAAATGTATATAATAATAAATAGCTGAGTAACAGTGGAACCTAAGAGGACATATATGCATCCACTGAATAGAAAATATGTTGCAGTAGAAAGTACTTCAGTCTTCTTTTAAATTCCTGCGTCTTTGGTAATCTCTTTATTGCATTAAGCGATTTATTGTACAATTTTATACCCACGCTTGCACTACTGTTTTTAAAAACAGTAGTTCTACAGAGCTGAATATGAAGATCTGATTTTTGGTGTGTACAATGGTCATGTACTTCTTCATTATATTTCATCTTTTCCATGTTTGATTTTACACAACACACAACCTCACTTGCATACAGACAAGGCAATGGAAATATATTCAGATCTTTAAAAAGATTCCTGCAAGAAGCACGTTGGCCCGCTTTACCTATTAGTCTTGTAACTTTCTTTTGTAATCGAAAAATTCTTATACTTTCAAGATCACCACCTCACAGGGTCAGACCATATCTCCAATGAGCATGAAAACATGCAAAATATATGGTTCTTAGGACATATGGACTCATTATATTCTTTAAGAAGCTAATCATACAATAGCTTGTATTTAGTTTTGAACTCAAGTATTTAATATGACTATTCCATTTCATCTTTTCATTAATGTATATTCCCAGAAATTTTGTTTCACTGCTGTACAGAATATCTCTACCTTCAAACATAACGTGGTAACACTGGTTTTTTATTCTACATGGTATGGAAAGACAACGCCAACATCTTTTCATCATTAACTACAAGACTATTTAGTGCAAACGATGTTTGCAATTCATTCATAACACTGTTCAGTTTATGCTGGAGGTTGTTTGCCTCTGATACTAATATGTTTGTGTCATCTGAAAATAACACAATTTTCGATCCCATAATATTTAGCGGTAGGTCATTTATGCATAATGAAAATAGTATTGGACCAAGAATCCAACCCTGTGGCACACCATACTCAATTTCCCTTTTAGTTGAGACATATGTTCCATGTTTCCCACTATTTATTTCCACACATTGCTTCCAGTGCAATAGATAGGATTCAAACCATAAGTTTGTGACACCCCTAATACTATAAGAGTTCAGTTCAGACAATAAAACTTTATAGTTTATTATATCATAAGCTTTTGTAAGATCTAGAAAAATTCCAACTGGGTTCTTTTTTTTTACTGGCCTCCTGTGTACTTTTAATAAAAATAAAAATCAGTTGATTTTTTGGTCCTAAAACCATGCTGCGCCTCAGTTAAAACTCCATTCCCTTCTATGAATGCCATTAATCTATTATACATCAATTTCTCTAGCAATTTTGAAAAAACAGATAACAGTGCTATTGGATGTAGTTTTGAATGTCTCTTTTATCCCCTTTTTTATATAATGGTAAAACTTTCACTATTTTTAGTTGGTCTGGAAAAATCCCTGATACCAAGAATGCATTATAAATGTTGGCTAAAGGTTTCTTTAGCAGTTTTATGCACTATTTTACCACATAATCAGGTATTTCATCAATTCCTGCCCATAATTTATTCTTAAGACCCTTCGCAACTTTTTCCACTTCATTTTCTGTTACTGGAAATAAGAACATAGTGTTAGTGCTCTTCTTTATTTTTAAATGTTGATTGACAGAATTAGGTATCTTATTCCCATTTTTCTTTACTAGTTCCTCTGAAATTTTCACGAAGTAGGAATTAAATAATTCAGCTACATTCTCTGAATTTGTAATTTCTCCAGAATTCCAAATTATCTTGTTTATTTGCAGAGGTTCTCCCAGTTTCCTTGTTTATAATCTGCCATACAGCTTTAGATTTGTGATTTTCATGCAGTACGTACTCATCATTTTCCCTCCTTTTTGCTTCCCTAATTACTCTTTTGTATATTATTTTATACTTAGCAATATACATTTTTGCATCTTCTGTAAGATTAGGTTGTTTCTTTAGCATGTTTAAAAAGCTCATTTTTTTGCTAGACATCTTTATACCTTGTGTGATCCATCCATTCCTTAATGGTTTCTTTCTATGTCTGAGCTCTAGAAGGAAAGCTATGGCAAACGAACGTACAACAGAGTTCATAAAAACCTTGAATTTTGTGTTTACCTCTGTCTCTGAAAATACTTCCTGCCGTCTCCTTTTTTAACAAGTATTCTATTTCCCTAATATTACTGCCTCCAAAGTACCGTTTCAGAATACTTCTATTTACAGTAGCATGGTTTTTACGCAGCACAGGCAACACTTGGGCTTGGTGGTCTGATAATCCTAATTCTATTACTGTTGCAGGTTCCACATAATTCTTCTTGTTTATTATAATTACATCTATCAAAGTGTTTGTGTTTTTCGTTATTCTAGTAAGACATGTGACAGTATTTACTAGATTATACCTCAAAGGTAAGTCTGTTAAGTGTCCTTTTAGTTGCCATCTTCATGAAGGAAATCTATATTCCACTCACCACAAAGTATCAGAATTTTATCTTTCATTAGTAATTTCTGAATAACTAACTCTAACTTATTTAGAAATTTGTCAAACTGCCCATCTGGTGATCTACACACACACAGTATACATATTTTATATCCAGGCAGTTCTATTAATGACATTACAAAAATGTTTTCTTCACCTATACCTGCAAAATAACTTATTTCTTTAGTTTCGAGACCATCTTTTACATAGATACCAGATCCACCACATTCACTACTACTGCAAATGGTGCTTACTAAATTAAAATCAACAATATTAGTACAATTCAGTTACTGATAACTCTGCCAGTGTTCTGTAAGGTAAATAACTGTATCTGCCCCTTTCAACATTCACTAAACTCAACACCCCAACATGAAATTCATTCCTCTCCTTCGCATATTAGTGTTATATAATGTTTCTAAATTCTGCAATTTATCACTTAAACATAGGGAAATCACTGAAAATAGGAGGAGGCAGAGGAGGAGGGGGGGAAGGGTAACAGCCAACCAGGCACAAAGAAAGAAAGAAGGATAAAGTACAAAATCAAGAACAATAGAAAATTCTCACATATTAAAGTAATTGACCCAAAATAATTCTGTAGATAATATTAAACACAAAACAATGCTATTCATCTGAAAACAGTAGCACATGCCTACCCCTTACCTATTATGTGGGACATTGAACCAATAATGTAAATTCTACTAAATACAGCACAATGCTATTCAGATGAAAACCTTATGCTTACACCTCACCTGTTACGTGGAACACTGAACCAATATTCTGGCTTCATCTTCTTTTTTCCATATGACATAATAGGTGTTGACTTTGGAATCTTCTTGTCCATTGGTCTGCCCATGCGAAGTCTTAAATACAGAGGAGGGTCTTCGCATGACCTAGCAGGTCTTGGGATCAGTTCTGTTAACATAATGAATCAGCACTGCTTCACTGCATTAACTCAGGACAACTAACAATGAAATTAAAAAACAGTTAGAACTAGAATTCATTGGTTACAAATGAAAAGGAGGGTTTTGCAACAGTATAATAACATAATTTTGTATGAAGAGATGTAAAAATCTCTATACACAATCAAGCAACTCTTTGCGTGTTCTTGCATGTAACTGGATGCAACCAACAGAGTATTTGCATTTCATCATTTATTCACTCTGTAAAGATACAGAATTTCATTCATATTAATTGTAAATGACAAAAAAAAAGGAACGACAAAAAATTCTGAATATCTGTGGAGGGGAAAGTATAAGCATGAAATGAACACCATTTTGAGACCAGGTACAATAAATTACCGAATGTAATTAAAGAAACAATCTTCCTGTTCACAGTATTCAAGTATCAATCTGTCAATGACTGCTCATAATTACTGCCAACTAGTCATGTTTTGAACTGCATGGAACAGTTACAGGGAACGTCAACAACAAGGCACAAAGAACAATGCCTCCTTCAGCTTCCCACAGTTCATATTAAATTTCAGTATTATGTTACAGCAATAACAATATGTGATGTAAAATATATTTTCTAGAGGCGAGTATGATAAATATAAAAACGCAAAGATGACACACTCAACCTCGAGTACCTCCAAATGAGGGTAAAGCTCAGAAAAAATCATGAATTCACAATGAAAGACCAAGTTACTTATTACAGACTGACACTAAATTTATTCAGAACATTTTAAACACTAATGTCTAGCAATTCACAATCACAGATTCCAGTGTTTCTTTCTGGCTGTGACCATGACAGTGTAATGGTAAATTATGACAGCAGAAGGAGTGTGTGATTATTGCTTTCTGCAACACTACTGCAACAGCAGTGTACAGGAATAAAGACAACCAAATTGAGGATGCCTAGATTCAGCTATTAAGCTTTGTTACATTTATATATTGCACAGTTCTGTGCTAGATCAGTACACACAGTGTAACACAGTACACCTTCCTGTGGGATAAAGTCTATCACACTTTTTCTTCAGAGCATGAAAACCTGGAATGTTAGTGACCATATTCAGATGTCACAAAATCTAAGAATTTGTTTTGTGTTCAAAATGCCTTATACAAACCACAGGATACAAATGGTTTGTACATAGTTTGCTATCTCACATCCTCTATTATGGCACAGCATATTATGCAAATGGTAACAATTATGACAGCTATGCATCTGTTTAACACATCTGTCAAATGAACCCAATGAACCATGGTCCAATCTCACAACATTGTAAGAATACATTAGGCCTATATATTCCAAATGCAACTACATGACCACAATAGAACTGTGGTAAAGGAACAAATAATATCAAATACACCTTTTAAAGACAGTGCAGTGAATAAAAATATCTGCAGACGTTGACCTATTAAACAGCTAAAACTGTACATAACATAAGTTGTACAAAGCATATTAGGACAACTTGAGCAATTCTAAAACTTATTCCCTCAACAAATCAATTTCAAAAGACTAAAACAAGTGATTTAAAGGCTAACATGTTATTTGTACACCCATACCTTTCTTGGGAGCAATTGCAGGAATGAAGATTTGGACTATATGCATAAAATATTTAACATATTTCATGTCTTCTTTATCACAAATTTTATGACATGAAATATCAGTTAGATTCATAGTACACATAGTGAGGTACCCAAAACATAGAAGCGATAAAGTGTAAACTTGTGGTTCTCATATGTGTCAACAACAGTAAGATGTGATAGTGTCTGAGATCAGACACTTCCATTTTCATGACCACTGAAATGGTATAATAATTTGTACTGTAATAAAATGTGTAAAAGTTATTGTGCAAATAACTGTCATATTAATGTGCTATGTGAATTAAATACATGCAATATTAGATGAAGGAGAACTGACACTAAGGAGTAGAATACCACAGCTCAATCATACTTCACAAGCCAAGTATCAGTAACAGAGGAAAGCCACAAACACATAAGCCTGGAGAGAAGATGCAGTTAATTAACATACACACTGCTGAGTTCTGGTTGGTGTTATGCCTTTAAATGCTATGTCTTAAGTGATGTAAATAGTAATAGGATACAACACATCTGCAGCAACTCCCATGCAAAACAACAGCTGAACTACAACTTGCATAAATAAATCATCCTAACAAAAATTTTTAATGTTCAATACTGAGGATTTCCAATTACTCTCACTGTTGTTCAACTGCAGGATTTTAATGCAAGAATTTCTGGATGACAATCACTGCTGTTCTCTTCACAAATTAAGTCTAAGAATGATCAGCTAGCACATTTTCAATCAGGAATGACATCCCAATAAATCATTTTCATTAAGAAGTTCAACACTAAATTTTACTATACTTCTGATTAAATTATTTTACATCCCCCAATTTCAAACTGCAGCACATTACTTCACATTACACATTCAGATTCCACTTAACACATTAAAACTAAAAGTTACTAATACATGTAACGAAGCACAGAACATGACGCGTTCATGTAGAACAATCTTACTATACTTCTGATTAAATTATTTTACATCCCCCAATTTCAAACTGCAGCACATTACTTCACATTACACATTCAGATTCCACTTAACACATTATAACTAAAAGTTACTAATACATGTAACGAAGCACAGAACATGACGCGTTCATGTAGAACAAGCAATGAAACACAGCCTGACATTTGCTAAAAATTCATGTCCATTCTGTTGCCTGTTAGTTAAAAGAAATGCATGCAAAATTTGTTATATACCAAACTTAACTGCCGTCTTCAATTACTGACAGGTCCAGAGCAGAACTTATACTTTGCCAGTCAAAATGCCATTACTGATATACTGTACACCATGAACTTTTATGAGAAAGTGCACAATACTGCCTGAAAAGATTACAATCACCTGTTGGATTTCTTGAAGTTAGAAGTGCAATAGTGCTAGATTTGGCTTCCTACAGATTTCATGTAAATTCAAATTTTGAACCCAGCCTACAAACATACTTGAGTGCTACAAGATTGCATTACATACAGTGCACCCAAACTCAGTGTCCCAATATACTGAAGTATTTTGTTTCAACCTAACAAGAAATGCCCTGCCCAAAAATGGCCCAGTTTGTGTTTTGTGAAGTACGTGGCATTTACTGTGTCCTATGTAAATGTATCTTCCTTGCACCATGGCCATGAGAGGACACCAGACACAACACAATTAGTAACACATTAAATATTATTTTTAGTAATTAAAATGCATTCACTTGTCTATGCGCTTTGTATAAAAACTCGGTTAGAGTTCTCTTGTTTCTTAAAAAGTAACATTTATACAGCATCTTCACACCAGGATTTTGTTTACTGCTGAAAACAGAAACAGTATTTAAGTCATGCCACATGATTAGCCACAAACACAAAAGTGCACATGTTTGCTCATAGCAACAAAAACAGATAATTTAACATTAAAGCAAAAAAAAAAAGCGAAAAAAGAAAAAGAAATGAAAAAAGACATACACAATTGCTTTAGGTGTGCACATACACAGTAAAAAAACGCACTCACTTAAAAGGAGCATAATAATGTGTAGTTAAAATTCTGAATAACGAATATATGAGAGGAATTACAGGCAATGTGGATGCAATACAACTAGAAACTTGCTTCCAACAATTTGTGCCAAAAGATCATATCTGTATAGCTCTGATATATGAGTGGGTTTACCTCTAGTTCATAATTACTTCCTTCTACAATAATAATTAAATAATAAATATTGTTAACATCTATGACAAATAAATTCCATTTAGACATGTAAGATAAATATTACCAGTTGTCATATTCCACATATAAAATATTCACTAATCTGACAATAAAATACAATTTAGGCAACAAAAAAGAGTAATTCATATGAAACAAGTTGGCTGTGTATATTCAAACACTCTGCACATTTTATCAGTTCACAAAACTGAAAACATTAAAATTCCTGTTATCTAATGGACAGTCTTGCAATATCTAACAATGTATATAATGTAAATATTCAAAATTATATATATAGTATATATTGTATGTATATGTACATGTGGGTGTATGACCTACTCATTGTTTTTCATAAACTTCTCTACCTTCTATAATATCCAAAGATGTTAATCACACACCCTAACATAACAGAGGAATACATACAAGCCACATTAATATTATCAAAAAGCAACATTTAACTTTCCATAACGCTGACACTAATGAAATGCAGAGGGAAAGTTTCATGTTAAATGGAAGAGCATAGTTATGGCTATATAACTGTTAGCAGTACAATCTCTTAGGAAAGCAACTTGCAGGAACTGTTATCCTTGCTCTCCTGCTTGAAGGCGCCTTTTATCTTTTCACACCATTCAAGATTCTTGACATTAATTTAATATAAACAGAATTAATGATATAAAACTTGATTCTAGGTGCTGCATATTCTGCACTCTTTTTAAAAAGGTATCCTTTTTAATTCATTTTTTTAACCATGCCAAGGACAACAAAATTGGTGGTGAAGACGGTGTGCACAATAACATTCAGAAACACATACAGGATATTTGTTGCTGACTTAAAGAGAAGAGAGAAATTGGGGGATCTAAACACAGACGGGGCAATGATCTTAAAATGCATCTTACAGAAACTGAGTGTGTAGATGTGGGCTGGACTCATTTGCTGGAGGGCAGGGTCTTATGATGGGATCTTGTGAACAAAATAATAAAGAAAAATTCGGGGTTGTACACAAAGTAGGAAATTTCTTGACAAGCTAAATGACTATCGACCTCTTATGGAGGACTGTTTTCCATGAAGCAGGTGGATGAATGTATGGATGAGTGAGTTAGAAACTACAAGTATTAAATATGCAGAATACTGTCACATTCAGACCCATACCACGTTAACAGACTGTCAGCCTCTCACGTCACTGCAAGTTGACTCTACAGACCACATACAAAAAGTTCTAATTTCCATTCAACGATAGTCATAAATGATTGAAGGTTATTTCTTGTAAAAATACATTAAAGAAGTTCCATACTTTTGAAACAAGAATACAAATAGTGCTCAGTTACTCCTGAACAATTTAATATACTATGTTGAATGACTGGCTCTATTAAATTAGTTCATATACAAGAAGTTCTAAATAGTCATATACATGCACAACGAATCTGCATGTCATTAGGTCGAGACAATGCATACAGATCCAAATGTCATTTTGGTCATTCTTCTTAACAGAAGTATACATGCAGGAACCAAGCATGATCTTGTGGTATTAATACAACCAGTCACACACGCAGCACAACCACAATGACAAACAAACAATAGTAAGGTGTAAACACCTACCCAGACCTTCAAGTAGAGGAAAATTGGGTGCATGGACTACATTGAAAACAAAGAAAACGAATAAAAAAAGAAGAAAAGAGAAAGAAATATCAAACAATTAGTTTCTTTTGACAATTTTGAACACTAATTAAATAATACACAAATAAAAACTGTCTTAGTTTTCTGCGAGAATTTGTGTTTGAATGAATGACAAAACTTCTGGTGTGCTATGGATATGTTTGTCCTCAACCACCTGTCAGTGACTATTACTGTAATCCTGAAAAAGATTGCCATGCCTCACTCACTGTACTACACTTCTCTATAATAAGCCAGGGTTGACAGGATTTGACTTCCACTCATACTATTACCATTTTTATTACTGCACTAGGAATGGACACTACTGAGGTTTACAAAGTCCACTATTGGATCAACAGAACAGAGAGGGGAAAATCCCATACAGAACAGCATACATACAATGACAATTTCATCACATTTACCTATTCATCTATTCATGTATATGAATCTGTAATGATTGTGAATAATGGTTATCTGAATTACTCCTCTCTAGTCCTAGATGTGCCAGATGGTTTCTTCTTTAGATTTCCTGACCATAATTTTGTATGTATTTTACATCTCTCCCACATGTGCTACATGCGCCACCCATATCATCTTTCTTGGTTCTAATTCCTTCATTAATATTTGGAGCAAGATATACTGGAAGTGCCATGCCCTTCTTGCTCATGAAGAAAAAATCTCTACTCAGCACAAATTTCAGTGACTGAGGCCTGGATACATATGCCTACAGCGTTTAAAATTTGTAAATGACAAATAAGAAAACCTGGAGGGAACACATGTGGATAACATTACGATGGGTCATAAACAAACTGATGTGAGGGTGTTACACAGACTATCTGGCTCATGATACAATTCAAAAGTGGGTTCTTGTGAACGCAGTATGGGCTTTTGTGTCAAATAAAAGGTGCAGAATCTTGGCCAACTGAGCAATAATCAGTTTTTGAAAGAGGACTCTGACTTAAAAGTGTGACTATCAATTTTTATGCTTCACATAATTCGCAATCTCCACCAGCATCAGAACCTTTGCACTGCCTACTCCCACCACATGTAACTTATCACTCTTAACTACAGAAGACTCTTATATTGACTGAAGTGTAAGGTCAAAGACATGTTAACTTCTTTTCCCACTTCATATACCTTGCACACCACTTTACAAATTCTCTGTTAGAGTAACGATTTACACAAAAAATATACAGAGATTGTATTTGGTGCCAAATTCCATGTAATAAATTTATTACAAAGAATCACTTTCTCTTTCCAGACTACACTCATTGCCAAGTTTCATACGTCTTGCAAGACTATTAACCACTTCTGCACTGTTTAGAAAAACACCACACATAATTTAAAAGTCAGGTAACACTATCACCTGAACAGCGACATGACAGGAGGAGTGTGTAATAAATCTCTTGAAAACATATGTAGTAATTACTCAGCAATTCTTAGTCATCTGATTATGTTCCTGTTTGACAAACATGTAAACATATTTTATTTCTCCATGGACATTTTTTTCCTTTCCTTGTTCCAGAATCTGCATGAAAGATGGGTATGATGCTAAATGAACTCTGTAATATAACTGGCTGTAACAGTAATACTTATATTTAGTACCGCTAGGATGAAAAATGGAAGCTTATGTCAAATTTGTTGTTTTTCTTTATCACTATCATCAGCCCCTCAATGTGACCCCAATCAGTCCTTAATAATATATGACAGTATGTGATCACACAACTTCTTTGTGAGCACTGTGTTATGTAGTCAGTGTCATGTGATGATAATGCATCACCCACACTTGTTCTTCAAACAACTTTCATACACCTTGTATTATATAAAAAATGTCCACATCTGTTCAGCATGTATTGGAATATTAAGCACTTCCTACACATGATTCAGAATTTTGTTCCCTACCACAGCAGCGAACTACACTATGGAATGTTACCACGAGTACTGTGTGGTACCACACAACTTCACAAGACTGCAAGTGATGTATTCCATTGCACAGTAAACAGACTTTGCCACAGCCTTCTTTGCCTTTGAAATGATATACAGTTGCAGGAAACATGGGACAGTAAATGTAATATAATTTTTGCCCATTACGAAAAGAACAATAAATGTTAAGAGCATGCAAAGAAATAATTTACGACCATTTGTGAAGTATGACTTTCACTGCAACAATTTTCACAAAACTTGTAACTACTCATTATGTGGAGATCCTCTACAATAAATATCATCCAAATCAGTCAAGAAATACAGAAATCACGGGCAGAAATTCATTTGTGCCCTTAAGCAAAGAATGACTGTCACTGTGCCAATTTTCACAAAACTGATGCCTACTCAACAACTTTTTGTAATGAACTCCCACACTCATTTTCAAGAAAACCCAACAAATGGTTTAGTCACTAAGTTACAGACAGATGGGCTAAAAGATGGAAAGATGTGGTCTCCACATAAAATGTTCTCTTTTCACTTTGTAAAGAATGCCTAAAATCAATTACACTTTAGTAACATGATATACTATACTTGGAAATCTCTGTAATGCAGTAATCAGAAGTGACACTTTATGTATGATACAGTTAATATAAAGATACAGTAGTCACTGTACAAACCACAAAAGTATACAGGGGTAGGTGTAGCTTCACCCATTCTTGACCTCCGCACTAGGTACAGGTGAGTGGTCAACCTCGCTCTGGCCGCTTTACCACTAGGGACAGAGCCAATGATACCCACTGAATAGGAGGATGAGAGGGACCCAGAACCAGTCTCAACATTTTGGAGGACAGAAACATCTTTTGCCTCTGCCAGATATGGCAATGACATTGGAATAAAAAGGGTATCCAGTAGTTATGTTGGTAATACTTTGAACCAACTTTGGTGCTGACCGTTTTTCCAATAGGCACTAAATGGTTACAGACATATTTGTAACTGGGAGGTGTCATAAATGTTTACTTTTTATCTGTCATATTACTTGCCTACTTTCACATACTGGTACAGCAATATGGACATACATATGCAGAATGCAATGTGTACAAGTCAGCACAGATGGAGTGGACAAGATATAAAAGGACAAAGCTGTATAATGGAGGCCTTGTCATAAGATGACACACAATGCTAGAAACATAAATCGAAGATGACAATATAAAATAGTTGTCATGTTCATGAATAACTCAAACAGAAGATATCAAACTTTTCAGAAAAGAAGAATACACATGCTGTACAAAAAAATCTGCATGTCACAGATGATAAACAATGCTCTAATCTGAGGTTTACCCAGGTAAAATACACATTTTCCAGCAGGAATTCATACAGCAGAAAATCGTGACAGCTGGACAAATGTAGAATACCTGTCACAGCCTTGATAAGCATGTTCAGTTCAAGTTTCAGATGCTAACTATGAAGATGACACTTTTGTAACATGCTTATGACCACTGTGAAATGACTGCTAACTACTGAACAACAGTTTTCCACAAACCAGTTAGCAGTTTCTAACAGCAACTTGACTTATCTGGCAACATGTCATATATAAAAAAAAAAATGTAACCTTGCAGATGCTCAGTCAATGTCAACAATTTTGTACACATTCAAGTGACACTCCAGCTAACAATGTTCAAACAAATAATTATCACGAAAAGTAACACCACAGTTCAGAAAGAGTAAATTATTTCAAGTAAGTTTAACGACGCAGTTAACTAAACAGCCACTGATGCAGAAGATTTATTAATTCTCTCTTCCCTGCATATTTATGTAGGCTTTGCCCCAACCTCTTTGGATGGATGGGGCATTGTACAGGTAAAGAAAAAATATTTGTTTCATTACAGCTTTATTCAGGCATTTGAGGGAATGTGTACTTTACCCAGCAGTAGCAACGTAGCTTCCATCTTTACTCACAACATAACACAAGTACAAAACTACAAAATGCGGTAAGTTTAAAAAGTCTGGTCTTACAAAGGGCTGTCAATATTGAATAGAAATATGCAGCTATTAGGACTTAGTAATGAATTAAATTCAACACTTAAAACTGTTCTGTTATAGTTTAGCTGTAAACATCTGCTAACCAGGCCCACAGCTGGACCATGAAAACAGTGAATGCAGTGGCTTCCAACGGGGTGTGCAAGTGTACATACATTTATATACATAAATAATGTTCCAATATATATATATATATATATATATATATATATATATATATAT
>Ga0209755_10004499_pt1 | contig 16459 bp, 10 predicted proteins | sample TergutCo191P1_FD_187301 | JGI IMG/M metagenome (GOLD analysis project Ga0209755, IMG submission 187301) | Cornitermes sp. P1 segment gut microbial communities from Petit-Saut dam, French Guiana - Co191P1 (SPAdes) (version 2) | ecosystem: Host-associated > Arthropoda: Insects > Digestive system... | reverse complement strand
GCAAATTACTTCAGTCGCAGACAGTGTGGCGCCTAACCCTTTTGTTTTGGTCCCCCGAGACTGTTTGACGCTTATTTGGCAGCCATCTTAGATGGCCGCCATCTTGCAATATGGCGGACACGCGCAATTTTTTAATTTTTAAAAATTTTTAATTTTTGAAATCCGCCATTTTACAATATGGCCTCCAGGGCGCTATTTTTAAATATAACTTAACATTTTACAATATGGCGGCTATTTTTAAATTATTACCTAATTTTAAAGTCCTCCATTTTTAATTTTAACCTAACTTTTTACAATATGGCGGCTATTTTTTTATTTTTAAAGATTTTGTTATTCGTGAAAAAGAGGTAGTTGAGCTGTAGCTTCCAGACTCATAACTGAAAGATTGTAGGTTCGAATCCCACCTCCTGAACTATCTCATTAAAAGGATCCTATCCCATGTGTATTGTATTAAGGATAATAAATAAAGACAATTTACAATTACAAATATTGGCTATTTATTAGTACAATTGATCTAATACAATTACATCAGCTAGCAAGCATAAGTTATTGTTTTAGAACGGGGTGTATAAGGCGATGTTTTCAACATAGAATGTAGCTGTACGGATTCTTTAGTAGTGTATGGGTAATAGAACGGGCCAGACGTTACAGAGCAAGAGCGAATGTACAGGTATCTACCCTTACCCTCGGGCATAGCAGGCGACAGCGAGCTGGACCCCGAGCCACTTGTGTGATTACAGCAGCTAAGCATACGGTTTAAAAACTAAAATTACGTGGCTGAAAACACTATATTATATGCTAGAGAAGATATATAAATTTTAACAGCGTATAATTATTTACTACTGATAATTTTGTACGGCAGACACACACATAGCAAGTCCTTGTTTGCACGTACAATTAATTAAAACACGCAATGAAATAATTACGCCCTAATAAGAACAAAATTACATTGAAACACGCGCTAACATAATTTACGCGCTAATAAAAACAGTAAGTAATAACACTGATATTTTTGCACGGTTTAAAACGCATAGCACATCTGTTCTGTGTGTATAATTACAGTAAAACACGCGCCAAAATAATTACGCGCTTATGAAAACAGTATGTAATAACACAACGTATAATTATTTACTACTGATAATTATAAATAAAATTAAAGCACAATTACTTTGAAACACGTGGCGCAGTAATTTACGCACTAATAAAAACAGTATGTAATAACACTGTATAATTCTTTAGTACGATAATTAGAAATAAACTTATTGTGTAACTACATTAAAACACGCGGTGAAATAATTTACGCACTTATAAAAACATTCTGTACGATTATTTAAACAACACTACGGCTTACGCGAAATGCATATGTATACAGAGAACATATAAAATGATTTTGTCGGGAGTTGCGGACTGCAGAACTGGAATTCGTATAAATTAATTATTAAGAAACTAGAAAATGTTACGCAAAATCTAAACACTTTCACAGATTACATGTGCCTGTTCCTATCCCGAGCCAGATAAATCCAGTCCATGACCCCATTCCATTTCCTGAAGATCTATCTTAATATTATCCTCCCATCTATGCCTGTGTCTTCCAAGTGGTCTCTTTCCCTCAGGTTTCCCCACCCAAATCCTGTATACACTCCTCTCCCCCATATGTGCTATATGCCCCATCCATCTCATTCTTCTCGATTTTATCACTCAAACAATATTGGGTGAGAAGTACAGGACCCTGAGCTTTTCATTATGTGGTTTTCTTCACTCCCCTGTTACCTCTTCCGTCTTAGGCATAAACATTTTCCTCAGCACCCTATTCTCAGACACCCTCAGCCTGCATTCCTCAATGTCAGCGACCAAGTCTCACACCCATACAAAACAACAGGCAGAGTTATAGTTCTGAATATCTTAATCTTTAAATTTTTGGATAGCGAACTGGTAGACAAAAGGTTCTGCATGATAGCAAGCATTCCGCAAATTCAGTCTGCTCTTAATTTCTTACTCAATAGAATTTTGATTTGTTAAGATTGTTCCCAAATATTTGAACTCTTCCACCCTTTCAAAGTAAGTATTATCAGTCTTTGTAATATGACTTTGCCCTGCATTCAGATATCAAGACATGACCTTGTACCTAGTTTTATCGGCATTCACTTCCTAGTCCAGTCTCCTTAATAGCACCTACTAAAGCTTCTGTGTTTTTCTCTACAGTATGTGCCCTTCCATCCAATATATTAACATTATCAGCCTACACCAAAAGATGATGTGTACCATTTAATTTCAAGCCCTTGTCCCACCTAATTTCCTGTACACCCACTAAATCTAATTTATATCTTGCTAATTCCCTGACTGCTGTTGTGAGGGAGCCTGACCTATACAGACTTCTAACATTCCAAGTACCAAATCTAATATTCCTTTTCTATTGTGTAGGTTATACCAAAGGATTAGCCCATTTGAGGCTTTCTTTGTGATTGGTCCATAACGTGATACATTTTTACTGTGAGTTGTGAGCACCTCGCCCAACCTCCAAGTAGGAGAACCACCACCTGCTGGCTGTACAAGACTACTTATTCAATGTATTTGCAGCTACCCTCCATATTGGAGGACGTTCCTCCATCTGCAACCTGAGGTTGTGTCATGCCATGATGACAGGTGCCTACTTGTTATTGACTTTAAGAACCAATGCAGATGTAAAATAGTAAAATTTTAAACTATGCTTTAAATTACATATTGAATTATAAAATAAAGATAAAATTAACAAAATGTTCAGATCAATGTTTCATCACTGTATCATTTATTACAAACTGAATTGATAAACATATTAGGCAATAAATATACATTATTGTTTTACATATGTTTTGAACTGAGCAGAAATTTATCAGAGAAGATACAGTGTAAAATAATAAGGTATATTGCCTAATAAGTGTATGTGGTCAGTTTGTAAAAATTTTGGAATTTTTGTAGTTCCTCTTTGACTATCAGAGCAATAGCAGAAGGAAAAGGGGTTAAGTTATTTCTCCCTTGTTAACTGCTGCCAAGAGTGGGGCAAAACATAGTTGCTTTTGGACTGAGGGGCGACACAGTGCTTACTGTGGTAAAACCAGGAAATGACAGAAATGTTACACCTGGCGATTGTCCCAACCATACCCCAGCTAGAAATGGAAGGAGGTAATCTGGTTTCTCCGCTACTGACCATAGAACACAGTTTGAAATGGTCCATTTCCCTTTGCTCATCGCCTGTATGATTACCATCCACAACTACGACTTGACAGAATAGATTAATTTTGTAAGAGATAATTTTTTTTATCTTTTTATATTCTAAGCAAAAGAGCTGCTACCACAAAAGAGACCAGAGTTGCGCCCGTGATTGACAAGAATATGCTGACAAGAGAGGACTTGGGACGGCAGCAGTTAGTAAATCCTCTGGGGACAGATTAATAACAGTTAACTGCATCTATTTTATTGTAGCTATGTCAGGCTACATAGTTTGATGAATTACGACCTGGAACATGCCACAGAGCCATGCCAGCTTCATAAGGACGTCACAGCTGCTTGTGGTGCTGTAATTTTACATTTACACAGAGTTACCAGTCTATTGCAAGGTTTTAATCTGTGATGATCTGTGTCATCCACTAAATGACCTGTGACTGCCAGGGAGCATGTGGTCGCAGTGTATTCGGTAGTCGGATGAAGTTGTGGAAAACCTTGTAGGACACTCTGAAGGAGGTGACAGACAAAACCATCCTGAGAAAAAAAAAAGGACTCATTTGGATGTCCCAGGACACGTTGAGAGTCCTGGAGAACAGGTGAAAAATGAAAATGGAAGGAAACTGCATCGAAGTAAGAAAACTAAATGGAGAAATACAAAAAAGAATCAGGAGAGACAAGGAAAACTATCTAAAGAAAAAATGCAGGGTACTGGAAGAGCACAATGAAAAAGGAAGAACAAGAGAATTACATCAACAGATAAGAGAAATAACTGGAAAACCAAAAATAAATACAGGTACGCTAAAAAGTAGAGCAGGGAAAGACTACGTAGAAAAGGACAAAATAATTAGAAGATGGAAGGAATACACAGAAGACCTCTACATAAAGGATTCAAACACTTGTATGGATTTCCAGGAAAAAGCATACACACAGGAACCATTAGTGATGAAAAGCAAGGTGAGGAAAGCTCTGCAAGGAATAAGTGGAAATAAAGAAACTGGTGTGGATGAACTGCCAATAGAACTAATAAAAGCAGTAGGCAAAACAGTGATAACAGCTCTAACAGCTCTATGTCAACAGATTTGGAAAAGCAGTTTGTGGCCCCAAGAGTGGATAAGATATCTATTTTTACCTCTACCGAAAAAAAATAGACCTCAGACTGTGTTCCAAATAAAGAACCATGGCATTCATCCCTCATGCAAGTAAAATCCTACTGAAAATAATTCAAGGCAGGATAGCAACATACACTGAAAGGGAAATAGCAGAAGAACAAGCTGGATTTAGAAAAGACAGAGGAACAAGAGACCAGATTACAAATATAAGATGGATCCTAAAAAGAGTGATGGAATAGGGCAAAACAATATTTATGTGCTTCACAGAATGCAACAAAACTTTCGACTGTGTAGATCATAGTTGACTGTGGAACACATTAAGAAGCACGGGAGTGCCGGAACACCTTATAGTCCTCATAAAGGACCTGTACATGTAACAAGAATCCGTAGTACAAATGAAATATGGTAACACAGAGTGGTTTGAAGTGAGAAAAGGTGTTCGACAAGGGTGCATCCTGTCCCCTTATTTATCAACCTGTACGGTGAATATATATTGAGAAGGGTGGGATTTGAAGACAACATAGGAATAAAAGTGGGAGGGAGAACTACAAACAACTTATGATATGCAGACAACACCACAATATTAGCTGAAGATAAAGAAGACATGAGAAAACTACTAAAAAAGCTAAAGGAAGAGTGAGAAAGCCGGACTGATGCTGAACCTAAAGAAGACCAAGATAATGACAACAGAAACTCCAAATGAATTTATATTAGATGGAACAGAAATGGAGATAATAAACTGCTACACTTTTTTGGGCTCTGTAATTACCAGAGATGGCTAGTACTACAACGAAATCAATAGAAGACTTTCAATTGGAAGAATGGCAATGACAAAACTAGAAAAAATTATGAAGGATCGGGACGTTAAGAAAGCTACCAAAATTAAAATAGCAGAAACCATAATATTCCCAACAGTGGCATACGAAAGTGAGATCTGGACAGTGAGAAAAAATGAAAGGGAAAAAAAAATTGATGCCTTTGAGCTATGGACGTGGAGAAGAATTTTACGAGTTCCTTGGACAGAGAGGAGAACGAACCTTTCAGTACCCAAAAGATCACTAGAAGCAACAATCCTCCGACTGAAGTTACGTTATTTTGGTCACGTCATGAGAGCAAAAGGGTCACTGGAACGGAATATTATACTTGGACAAGTTGCAGGATACAGGAGGTAGGGAAAACCACAGATGCGCCGGTTTGATAGTACCAAGGAAGCTACCGGACTACGATTGGACGTTTTAAAAGAAACAGTACAGGACAGGAAAAAATGGTGTATGCTGATCGAAGAAAAGACTCAGAATAGGGAACGTACAAATGTGAAATGATCTCAGGAGAAGGCAATAGCAAACCACTCCTGAGCAGTAATTTCTGCCCAGAAAATCCGCTGCAGGATTACTAGGAGTCGCAGAAGACTCGAAAGACTACTACTACTACTACTGCTGCTGCTGCTGCAGGACATTAATCTGTGATGAACTGTGTCATCCACTATATGACCTGTGACTGCCGGGGAGCACATGATCGAAGTGTGTCGGTAGGCGGATGAAGTTGTGGTGTGGTGTTTGTTCTGTTTGAACATAACTGTCAGTAGTTTGAAATGACGGAAAGTAAGATGAGTGGAGGTCCATTGCCTGTTTTCAGGGATTTGACAGCAGATGATGCAGAACCAGAAACAAATTAAACTGAAAGCTTGTGCATGGACTGTGGTGAAAATGTATGTGAGGGTAAGGTTGCGCTCATGTTTGTAATTTTAGACGTGTAGACTGAAGGAGTTGCGTTGTGCAGTTATTTTGGTAGGTGTATTTTAGTGGTTTAATTTGTGTGGTGCGATGTTATGAAGATAGTGCTCTTGTCTTTTTCTGTTTCACCCTACATAGTTCCCTGTGTTTTCTGGAAGTATAAGTTTTCTAACTATGAATATTTCGTTTCAGGGCATTATGAGACTGTTACTTACAAAAATATATTTCTATAAAGAGAGTGGTTTAATATCTTGTGAATTTGGACATTGTGGTTTTAAAAACAATGAAATACAACCGGGAAGGAAAATGGAAGAGAAAGGAATTTGTATAACACTAACCGTTCACTCAGAATGTGATTTAAACAGACAAGTTGTAAAGTTTGACTATAGCTGTGTGAAACTTGTGGAATCGAGTTTTGAAATTCCCTCACAATCTTCAAAAAGAGGGTAGGTGATGGTTCAAGTACCACGTTCTACTGTTACAGCTTTCGTTATTGGATGTTTATGTATGTCAGAACCAGAACTGTTTATGAGGATTTGACCTGTGACGTGTGATGCTGTGGCACTGGATCACTGGGTAATTCATGGTCTGGTTACCCTTTAACAAGAATATGATATGACGTTAAAAAACGTTGGGAACCACTCTTCTAGGGACAGCATCACATTCCATTAGACATCATTATTATCACCTTTATGCAGGGTATTTACAATTGTATACCTGAAACAAACCACGTTTCTAGGGTATATAGTGTTGCGGCTGTTCTATTTTTACTGTTTGTGCTGCATATAATGTTACTGTTGGCAGCTTAAAATAAATTGATTGAGGAAGGCTTTTATTGCATTAAGTTAAAAAGCAGTCAAAAGTACTTAATCAAAGACAAACTCTTACTGAGCAGAGAGTGGTCTGCACAGTGGCAGGACAGAGGGGGCAGCCATGTGTTCTTATCCTCATTCATCAAAACCAGTCACAAAATGACAGCAAAAGCATATTGGAATATGCAAAATAGTATATCCCAAAACATGATTTTATTATTTGTATGGAATTGCATATGGTAAGATATGGGATTGTGTTTATTGAAAACAACTGAGAAAATTAACATAATGTCAGAAATATTCCAGTGTCCTGGAACGTGCCTGATGATTTTAAACAATGTGGTGCCTTCATATTTTTGGGAACTGTACACCTAGTGGCACGGTCACAGCAAAGAAGACTGCAGTCGAACTGCACACCTAGTGGCTCTGTCACAGCAAAGAAGACTGCAATCGAACTGCACACCCAGTGACACAGCATCACAGCAAAGAAGACTGCATTCGAACTGCACACCCAGTGACACAGCATTACAGCAAAGAATACTGCAGTCAAACTGTGCACCTGGTGGCACTGTGTCACAACAAAGAAGACTGCAGTCAAACTGTGCACCTAGTGGCATCATCACAGCAAAGAAGACTGCAGTCAAACTGTGCACATGGTGGCACTGTGTCACAGCAAAGAACACTGCAGTCGAACTGTGCACCTGGTGGCACTGCGTCACAGCAAAGAAGACTGCAGGCGAACTGCACACCTAGTGACACTGTCACAGCAAAGAAGACTGCAGTCGAACTGTGCACCTGGTGACACTGCGTCACAGCAAAGAACACTGCAGTCGAACTGTGCACCTGGTGGCACTGTCACAGCAAAGAAGACTGCAGTCAAACTGCACACCTAGTGGCACTGTCACAGCAAAGAAGACTGCAGTCGAACTGTGCACCTGGTGGCACTGTGTCACAGCAAAGAAGACCGCAGTCAAACTGCACACCTAGTGCCACTGTAACAGCAAAGAAGACTGCAGTCAAACTGTGCACTTGGTGCCACTGCATCACAGCAAAGAAGACTGCAGTCAAACTGTACACCTAGTGGCACTGTCACAGCAAAGAAGACTGAAGTAAAACTGTGCACCTGGTGGCACTGTGTCACAGCAAAGAAGACTGCAGTCAAACTGTACACCTAGTGGCACTGTCACAGCAAAGAAGACTGCAGTCAAGCTGTGCACCCGGTGGCACTGCGTCACAGCAAAGAAGACTGCAGTTGAACTGCACACCCAGTGACACAACATCACAGCAAAGAAGACTGCAGTCGAACTGCACACCCAGTGACACAACATCACAGCAAAGAAGACTGCAGTTCAACTGCACACCCAGTGACACAACATCACAGCAAAGAAGACTGCAGTCCAACTGCACACCCAGTGACACAATATCACAGCAAAGAAGACTGCAGTCCAACTGTACACCCAGTGACACAGCATCACAGCCAAGAAGACTGCAGTCGAACTGTGCACCTGGTGGCACTGCATCTCAGCAGTCTTCAGCAGTACCTCAAGCCATATGTCAATTAATCTCCCAACTCAAGATGTGGAAGTCAGAAGTATCGTTACATACTTAACTTTCATTTGCTTCATTAATTTTATTAATGCAAACCAACAGATATACCAAAAACCCTGTTTATTTCCCACTTGTTCTGACGCTTTTCCAACATGTTCTGGCCTCTCAGCCATTATCAGGATGATACTTACAAGCACACTTTGTATTACCGAAGTCTTACCACCTTGTTACAATATATTTGCAGATTCTGTTACATGTATTTATTCTGCTTTTGACTTGACAGATGTAGTGACAGTGGAGCATACACGTCTCATTGTGTTTGGTGTGGCCAGAATTTATCAAACAAGGCTACTAGCAACTTTAAGTGTGGACTGAAGTTAGAAGCAAAGATTACAAATCTCCACTCCATTCTTACTTGCTGCAAGAAGTCCAGACCTGCCAGTTTGGAATGTTCCCTTACTGCACACATTGGATGAACTATGGTTGTCCTTCTGGAAGGTGTTGCACCTAATGAACAATGAGTGTTACAGAATCATGTGTAAATACAGTGGAGCAGCTGCTGTTGTAGTATCCAGTCCTTTGATACAGGCTGTTATGATGAAACAGACTGACACAATGCCAACTGAAACTGTTTGTAGTGTTAATAGTGCTCAACTTACAGGGGATCTTCAATAAGCAAAGTTCCCTGGCTCATAAAAATTAAATGAGAAGTTACTACAGCATTCAATGTAGCCCTTTTTTCCCACTGGTATCATTATATTTAGCATTAAATTAATGAATTTGTCCTATCTTGGCGTGATTTTGAAAATTTCATCTAGGTAGAGGTTGGGCTCTTGCATTCCCAGCCATTCATTCTTTCATTCATTCATCAATGTCATCAACACTGACACAATATCATATTATGAGTTGAAACTGTCATTAAATATCACAGTCCAAAAACTTACCAGTACAACATTGTACTGTTCGTGTTATCACCTGCCCAGGCATGGCTGATTCATTAAATGGAAAGCTTGAATGTGCTGGAGATGCTGAGACAAACTGTCATACTCAGGAAAATGATAACAAAGTATTATCAGTGCTAGTGGTGTTCTGTTCACTCAATTGTGATGACTGTGTTTTAGGACTATGGTGAAGGTGACTGTCGGTAAATCACAGGCTCTGTATTCAAGCATTTCGAGATACACAAAGGACAATAACTTGGGGCTGCTGACTGTGGGAGCTGTGAATATTGATGTTCTGCAACACCCAGTGGCTCTGTATGGTATGATGACTAGAGGAAGCAAGGAGCTGTCTTCAACACTGCAGGTAACAATGCAGTCTGTATCTGTCTTTTATGTAATTTTCTCCACTCCCCTATTACCTTGACCCACTTAGACCCAAATATTCTCCTCAACACCCTATTCTCAAACACCCTCAGCCTATGTGCCTCCCTCAGTGTGAGTGACACACACTAAATTAACACTATATTTAATTAAACATGTACTCTAGTTCAGTGTATTGCATTAAAATGTAATCTGTTTCACTTCTTACACATTTCTATCAAAGTGACTAGCAACTTCTTCCCTTTGTACTGAACTTTGCACTTTCTTCTCAGTACTGTTGAGAACAGCAGCCATTGTGTAATGTCCACTACATCTGTAGCACACACTTTTCCGTGCCCTACACCGTGTACAGTGGACTATCCCAGCTGAGCAACTGACACTGATTTGTGCCTTTCCACCATATTGTCAGAGTAGAGGGGCTCAGCTAAGTTAGTGTTGTGCACAATGTGTGATATTGTGTGACATGCAGCCAATATAGGAGGCAGAAAACTGTGACTGAAAGTCTTTTTTTCTTTCAACAGATTTCTATTTGCAAGTACATAGAACAAGAGAACTGTCAGTTTACACTTAGATTGAATGTATAACTGAGTGACTGGGATAGAGATCACAAATGTGTATCCAAGGGAAATTGGACATAGCTCTTACAGATGTTTAGGCAGGACCAGTAACCCCATTTGTAAAATCAAGGAAAATGTACATTCAAAGAATATAAAATCCATGTTTCACTGTATCATTTTCTGTATGTTCCACTATCTTTTTAGACAATATATGCATGTACGGGATGTTCTGTGATGCTGTGTCGTAACTGTAGTGTTAGATTCCTGAACTCATATTAAGTCAAAAAGTCATATTGACATGGGTCCAGTTATCGGCTGTTACAAAGCTGTGGGACTCTGCAGTGTGAATGAATAAGAAGAGGCGGGCAAGAACACACATAAATTAGTGGAATGTTTGGCAGCATTCACCTGAAGAAATATTCCTTTGTTACAGTGAGATTACAACAGCTGTTCAAAATGGCCGTGTTCAGCCTGGATACACAGTGTAGCCCTTTGCAGCACACTTACGGAATGGGTGGGTGTCCTATCATGTTGGAAGAACATCTGACAGGGTGTGAAGAGGAATGTCTTCTAAGAGTGCAGGTAGTTCGTTTTACAAAATGTGTTACTTGTCAGCTGGGGCAGGAAGATGTGCGGTCCAACCAACTTATACCTGGTGACACCACAGTGTACTGCTGTGGATTTGTGCATCTTTTCCTGGGAGAAGTTTTTATAGTTCTTAGTTTGTCCAACAGCAATCACCAACTTTCACCACCTTCCACTGGCCTTTCCTAAAAATAAATGTGGTTTTTGGGGTTTTCCTGCCATATATATTGAGGGTTCATGTTGACATTTCAGATGAACATACTGCTTTCATCTGTGTGGTGATTGAATCTCGTTCAGCATCCACCTGAACCAGCTTCATTTACCTGAAGATGGAAGCAATACATTTCTCAGAAACTTCAGAAGAGAACTTCACCACTTTGTGTGAAAACCCAACAAACAACTGTCATTGAACAATGGCCACTGTGAAAACCTGGTACACTTCAAGGTTCCATGTTGCATGGTGTTGTAGACCCAGTAAGAGCCAGAGTCCTGTGGGTCTTAGCTGCAGAAAGAAGTACCTGGAGCAGGTAGCTGCCTTAGGATTTGGTCATTCTGTACAAGAGAGATGCAAGTCGAAACATCTGAGTTAATCAGTTTCAACATAACTAGAGAACATTATGTTTCTGTACATTGGCATTTACATGTGATCATGCTGTTGTCTTATTGTGATTTTTTTTTATTCTGGTTGAGGTTGTTCATTGACTCATGAGCACTGGATAGGCATGGCTAAGTGTGCCCACTTCACCCATCAGGCCACATCATGCTGTGTGACATGGACTGGGGAAAGGTTGAGTGGGGCAGTGCATGTGAGTCAGGAAACAACTTGTAGTTCCTTCCGTATGCACTATATTACATGTCCTCAAAGCCCAAAGGACCACCATAGTGATCACCACTGACATTAAAATATCAAATTTCATGTTAGTTTGTGTTTTATTTCTTAGTGAGTGATCAGCTGGATGTGCACATGGTCCAGACTCTCACATTTAGTCTTGGCATGATGGCAGAACAGCCACATGCTCAACACCACAGCATGATGACGGCGTGCCGCCTGAGTCACAATGTGCTGTTCCCTTTGCAGTTCCTCTCTGTACAGGAATGGTTCCATTTTGTGTTCGCTAACAGGGAGATTTTTGGTGAGTAATACCTAAATCACGTTTCAGAAATAAGAATTAGGATTAGAAATGTATGATCGTGCATAGCTTTGTGCTCTGAACATATGCTGTACCATGATTTGGTACGAATGTACACGGATTTGTGTTTGGAACGTTTGTCGTAGTATTGGTTTCCGTGTTTTTTGTTCTCAAATCATTGACTTAGTCACATTTTAAAGTAATACACTTTGGAGCCTCCTAATGATTTCACATTACTGAGGAATTGTTGAAGTTACATGTTTTCCCTTGCCAGCAGTGCATTGTTTACTTATCTTGGGATCTGCTAAAGCCATTACAGTAGCCGGATGGGCTCACTAAAGACCTGATAACACAAGATAAAGTCACGGAACCGGTTATCATTGGTGAAGCTTACAGTCGCAGATCATAAATATTCATTCTTGAGACTGTTTCCCTCAAGTGTCAGACTATCAGGATTTCCAGATTATCAGTGGCTGGATTATAGGAATTTTACTGTACATTGAACTGGTTATGTGATAGAGTAAATGGACCCTGGATATTAATATTACATGTGTCAGTCTACAGTACATCTGTGCTGAATATCACAGGTATCCTGTGTAATGTACAGCATGTAATCCAACAATTTCACAATTAACAGAAACAATCATTAACTGATATGTAGCATATAACATGGAAAAAATTAAATATCCTAAGCATTTTGGCATGATCCTCTTACCGTCCAGCATACTGGCAAATTACTGACAATGCAGTGCACTGCTGGCCTCAATAAGAATGGTTATCAGTGTGTAAAAACTAAAAACTGAATTTTGTTTGTTGTATGTCAAGCTTATGTAATGCTTTGTAGGAATCTATATGAAGTAAGTTTCAAAAGTTGTGTTGTTTTGAAGCAATAAACAGTGATCTTTATATACAATGTTGGATTAATTATTTGGTAAACTGATAAAATGTTTTTTATGTTCATTACACACAGACACATAAACACACACACACACACGCACACACACACACACACGCGCGCGCGCGCTATGCAACAAAGTTGTCTCACAGGGTAGTGTTATTTATGGTGAAAAGTACACATCATTTACTACACAGCTGTTGTTTGATCATGATAATCCATTTCTTGAGTATGTTAGTAGTGTTATATTGTAAATCCTCTTAATGCTAGTAGTTTACTTTAGATGCTACTGTGTGTTACTGTGTTAGTGTGTGACTGTAGTATTTGATAAGTGAGATAATCAGTCATTTACTTGCTTAGTAGAAGTAGAGAAGCGATAGTTGAAGTTGTGAACATTGTTCATTTACAGCAGTTGATCGGTTTCCAAGCCTAGAGAGGGAGAGACTGGACAGCTGTTTAGATCAGCAAAGGTCTCGGACTAGCAGCAGCAGCAGTGTCAAGTCTCAGGACCCAAACCACACAAGAAATGATTTTTGCACTTCCCTCACTTCAGTTGCATCTCAAGACTGAACATTTGCAAGCAGCTAAGACAGCCGATGTTGTCTGTATGTTAACTTTCTTTGTACAGGGGCAGTGGACTTAATCCTGATAGGACAGTATTTTTGGTTCTGAGTTACAGCAGATGGCCTGCAATTTGAATTTGACAGGCTATTCACAAACATCTGAGGTGTCATCTTTGTGTTGGCCTCAAGGTGAACATTTCAGCAAAGTAGATCTTGTATTTGTCACACAATTCAAAAGCCAGGCTTGAGAAACAGACAAGTTTGAGGCACTGCAAATGTATCGCAAAAGACATGAATTTGTGCAAGACTTGTTTTTGTTTGTACTAACACCTTTATCTCCATGATGCGTAACAATGTTGATTTTATTTTTGTACTGAAGGAACATATTGACAAGCTCAGTCATGCCACTGTCCAGTCACCAGTAACATTTGCCATAACACTAGTACTGCACTGAAAGTGAAGTATTTGTTTAGAGCACTGTGACATATCTGTACAATTCTTTAAATTTGTTCCTTTTACAGAATCACAGCAAACACTTTGGGGATTAGAATCCAGTATTTCTGTATTTTCTGACTTGAAGAGGAAAACATTTGCTGAGGGTGTTCTAAAGTAGGATTCTGAGCAATATATGTGGGCCTAGAAGGTAATAAGTAACAGGATACTGGACAAAACAAGATACTGTGGAGTGTTATAATATGCACTCCTAGAGAAGTGTAAATCAGGGAGGATGAGATGGGCAGGTCATGTGGCATGTATCAGGTAGAAGAGAAATGTACATAGAATTTTTTATGGGGAAAGTGAAGGAAAGAGTCCACGTCAAAGGCCTGAGTATACATGGGAGGATAGCATTAAAATGGATCTTAATAAATAGAATGGGAGAATGTGCACTGTATTATTCTGGCTCTGGGATAGTGGACCTTTGGGTTCCATGAAATATGTGAAATTTCTTGAATAGTAACAGAACTATTAGCCTGTCCTGATTGACTCTGCTCCTTGGAGTTGGTTGGCAGTAGTTCATGTTATGATGCATTGCTTCTCATGTCACTGACTGGGTTGATATGTACAACATTTTGTTCATAACTATGATATGTGATGTAACATGAACTACAGCTGGTATTTACAAGAGCTTCTAATTACATTTAACTTTGCAAGACATGATCTACAATTAATTCTTTGTGACTTGAGGTGAGTCATCCTGTTGGTTTTATTGTTATTTTCTCTGCTTTTAACAGGTCTAAAGCCCACATTTGATTGCAGCTTTATCACAGAATTTGAAGATCATATTTTTGTGACTGTAGATGCTGAAGCATTTTTCTTCCTTCATGATCTTATTACATCATATGTCAAGGAGAAAGCGAGGGTGGTATGTATGATTGTCACAGTATGCCTTTTGAGTAGTTTATTGTGGTTTAACAATTGTAACCCTCCCTAGGCTAAGGGAGAACTGGGTAGTGGGTGGTACCTGGAGCCCATCTGGGCATTTTAGAGGGGAGAAGAATCTCTTGCTCATACCAGAAATGATCCACTGATCACCCAGTCCATGCCCTAGTCACTGTGGTGACTGAACTCTCCAGGCTGTACACAGGACATTACAACACAGAATGCCTGAACCTGTGAGCACCTTGAATAACATTTCATGAGAACTGTAAATATGGCTTCATGCATCTCAGCAACATCCACAAAGTGGAGTCCTTTTAACTTAATTTTCAACTTGGGGAACAAAAAATAGTCTGGCAGAGATAAATCTGGAGTGTACAGGGGGTGATAAAAGGTTGTAACATTTTTTGGGGTCAAAAATTTGAGAACACTTCCAGCTTTGTGGGCAGGCGCATTATCGTGCAACAAGAAAAAATCTTGAGAGCAGAACACAGCTAGACAAACCTGCTGAATGTGCTTCAGGAGGCAATCCATTACTCGTTTATAAAATTCTGCATTTACTGTTTTTCCCTCAGGTGTGAATTCTTTGTGCACTATGCCTTGAGAGTTGAAAAAAGTATCAACATGGTCTTGAAGCAGGACCTTTGGAATTTCAGTTTCTTCAGCCGAGGGAATGTCTCGCCAACCCATTCAGAACCCATTTTGGAGTCATAGGCAAAACACCAGGTCTTATCTCCCATAATAATTTTGTTAAAAAAAACTTTTGTCTGCATCAGCCATTGCGATAGTATCTTGGCAAAATGTGACTTGATCTTCCCTTTGCTCAGATGTCAAGGAGTGTGGAACAAAACGTGCACACAACTTTCTCTTTCCAAAATCCTCTTCCAGAATCCAAAGAACAACAGTCTTGGGGATGTTCAAAGATTCTGCTATCATTCTTGATGCAATTCGGCGGTCATTTTTGACCAAATCAGCAACAGCAACAATGTTTACCTCAGTTTGAGTCTATTTTGGACAGCCACCTCTCTCATCAAATTCTACCGGCTCCCTTCTGTCTCGAAATTGAGAATACCACCTAAAAACATTTGATCAGTTCAGAGCACCATTCCCATAAGCCTTTTGCACCAATACTAATGTTTCTGTTGCAGATAGACTGGCTTTGAAACAAAATTTTATGGCAACTCTCCGTTCATTTCTGCCATCCATGATGTGTAAAGTAAACTCACTTTACAAGACAAGTTACAACTCGTACACTCTACCACCAGTGCAATATGACACACCACATTGCCACATCTGCAATATTATATCACTCATATTCACAGCACACTTGCCATTTTCTCTCAATTTTCTGAGCATCTGCAGAAAATCCTCATCTTGAGTGTGGTACTGAAGGGGAGTCACAACTTACCAGGAACATGGGCTTCTGTACTCTCAGCATATTGCTTTTCCTTCAATTTTAAAGTCTCCAAAGCCTTCAAGAGCTTCCTTGGCAAGGCATTCAGTACAACTTGAATACAATCAGTGACAAATAACATCTGTGTCTGGCTGCTCTCCCAGTCCTCACATTTATTGTCCTTCCTTGATCCAGTTTTATTCTACGTCTCTGATTCATGTACAATTTGCTGAT
>Ga0209755_10004498_pt1 | contig 16462 bp, 18 predicted proteins | sample TergutCo191P1_FD_187301 | JGI IMG/M metagenome (GOLD analysis project Ga0209755, IMG submission 187301) | Cornitermes sp. P1 segment gut microbial communities from Petit-Saut dam, French Guiana - Co191P1 (SPAdes) (version 2) | ecosystem: Host-associated > Arthropoda: Insects > Digestive system... | reverse complement strand
AAGATTAAGGATGATGTTATTACCGATGTCCGCTGGAAAACCTACGGCTGCGCAAGCGCCATCGCTTCTACCAGTATGCTCTCCGAAACCATCAAGGGGATGAGGATCGAAGATGCGTACAAAATCCGCCCCGAAGACCTCGTCGAAAAACTCGGCGGACTTCCAAGTTTTAAAATACACTGCTCAGTCCTCGGCGACAAAGCCCTGCGCGAAGCGATTAATGATTATCTCTCAAAGACAGGGCGTCCCGGTATCTTTATCGAAGAGACAGTTGTTATCTGCCACTGCCTCAACATCACCGACAAAGATATAGAAAACGCTTTTCATAACGGAGCGAGAAACTGGGAGAAGCTTCAGCAGGCAACCAAAATAGGAACCGTCTGCGGCTCCTGCCGTGAAAAAGCCGAAGACATACTGCACGGACTTGAGCACATTTACAATTGAGCAATTTCCAAAACTGAAGTTTTGAAAAAGCCTCAACTATTAATAAAAAAGAGAACAAAAAGTTTTCACTCTTTGTTCTCTTTTTTTCTGCTCTATGCTTTGTTTCTTACTTCTTGATAATAACTTCCTTCAGATCTGTCGGGTTAAGTATCAGGGCTTTGCCGTCTTTATTTTGGGTTAAGAGATTTCCCTGATAGAAAGCGACTGAAGCGTCGGGATGTACTTCGAGCACTGATCTTGCCTGCATTATAAGATTCGTATCAAAACGGCTGAGATAATACTTGTTGGTTTGTAAGTCGATCGAAATCGCGTAAAGATTGCTGCCGTTTACCCACAACAGGCTTCCCGGTTTTATATCGTCATCTGCCCAGTTTACAGGAGCGGCATCAAGGGTGCTTGGGTCTATTTCGATAAGGCGTACCGCGTTTTTGGAGCCCTGATTGTCACCGAGAATTGCGAAGAGTTTCGCGCCGACAAATGTAACCGTTCTTACATGCAGAAGATCATTTATAAATCTGCCTTTTTCCGCGCCTGTCGCAGAGTCGAATAAAACGATGGTTCCAACCGCTGTCGGCCTTGTATGTTCTATTGTGATTCCGATGATGCCGGCAGATGTGCCCTGTTCCTGTCTTCCAATGGATGATTCCTGGTCTTCGGCGATTCCCTCGCGCAGCCTCTGGGTGTCTTCATAAGCTTCTTCCGCTTTTTTCTCAAGATCATCCGCGGCTCCCGATTTCTCTTCAGCGGCTTGTGCGCGCCTTGTTAATTCCTGCTCTCTTCTGGCAAGATCTTCCTGTGCCGCTTTTGCCTGTTCTTCTGTTAACCTGCCTGCACGGTAAGCTTCCTGAACCTGCTGTCTTTCTTCCCGAACCTGCTGTCTTTCTTCCTGAACCTGTCTTTGTTCCTGTCTGGCTTCTTCACGCTGAGTTCTTGCTGTCTGCTCCGCCTGTGTCGCTTCCCTCTCAATCAATTCTACAATTTGCTGACGCTGCGGAACGCCCTGATCATCATCCTTCCTCATTTCTTCTATCACTCTACTGTCTGTAATAGCTGAAGTATCAATCGCGCCAAGGCCTGTACCGAGCGGTATAAGCATCAAAGTTCTTCCGGGCCATTCATCATAGCGGATCGAAAGACCGATTCTTTCTCTTACAAGATTGTTGACTACAGGAGTTTTATAACGGCTGGAAATAAAATCCCAGTTGCCGCGGTATACGGCATTATAAATCGTAATAAATTCGGCAAGCAGTAACGCGTCGCTTGCGCTGTAGTTATATGCCTGTTGAAGATAACCCTGAAGGATTACCCGCAGGTTACGGATATGGTCAACTCCCACATCTACGCCAAGTCCGAAGATATCGGCATTTAATTTGTTATCCTCTCCGTCTGTTACACTGTGGATTACAAAATACCTGTTGTTCGCTCCGGCTCTTTGATTGGCAGGTATCAGCCGACCTAAACCAACGCCGATCTGCCTGATTTCTTCTCTCGTATCTAACCGCTCATGAGTACCCACATAGTTAATAAATACAACCGGCGGCAGGTCTCTCATTTCGTCCCGGTTAACCTGAGCGAATCCTGTTGCCGCTACAATTACAAATAAAAATAAGGCAATTAATACCTCGTTTTGAGAAAAAATACTTTTTGATAATTTCATACATCTCTCCTGTTTTCTCAATTATAGTACATTATAAGATTTTGTACAGAGGGAATTTTGAAGTATTTAAGCCATTGTTGATTACTCTGTAAAGTATATAATTAGCCTTAGAAATGGCATGATCCCCTGTTTCATCTGATTTTTTTTATTAATTTTTATGAAATTTTCTTGACATTTTTTTAAATCGTATTACAATTTGTAATATGGTAAAAGTAAAAGCTAACAATAAGAAAAACGAGGTAATAACCTCCGCAAGGTTCCCAATGGAAACAAGGAACAAACTCATCATTCTTTCAAGGATAAAAAATATGACAATATCAGAAGTCATGATAGAGTCTATTGAAAGATTCTATGAGCAGGAAGAAGACGGGATAGATTCCTATACTCTTGGTATACCGTATTTTGGCAAGTACGGTTCGGGTATCGGCGATCTTTCAACAACTTACAAACAGCGTATTTATAAGGATCTCCGTGAACGACAGGATTCTTATTGACGCAGGCCCCTTTATAGCTCTGTTTGATGTTGATGATCATCATCATTCTAAAATCATGGATTTCATTAATAAACATCGATACTGTTATATAAGCACCCTTGCTGTTTTAACTGAAGTGTCTCATTTATTACGTTTTAGCGTCAAAGCCCAGCATGATTTTTATGAATGGGCAATGCACAAGGGTGTAATCATCAGCGATATTAACCAGCATGATTTACCCCGCATTATTGAACTAACCAATAAATATGCCGATCTTCCCATGGATTTTGCCGATGCCACTCTTGTTGTAACCGCCGAAAAAACAGGCATCAGGGAAATCATCAGCATTGATAAAGACTTCGATGTTTACCGCCTCCCCGGCAAAGAAAAAATACATAATATTTACCAGTAGCAAAGAAGCTCACACGGAGGCACAGAGGCACAGAGGTCTGGGGGGTGTTTGAGTGTCCCATGTCTTATATCACGATTAATCTTAGTATAAAATAATTTAAAATTTTATGATTTCGAATTACCTGATATCCGGAGTAAAAAAAAACAATCAAATCAAAGTGATCTCTCCGTGTCTCTGTGCCTCCGTGTGAAACTCTTTAACTATCTCCGTGTCTCTGTGTGAACTTTTTCCGCTACCTTAAAGAAGCCATTTCTCTCTCTGCCTGCCTTCTGATAATCGCCGGCTGGTTTCCCGCGGAAAGTATGTTGAGGATGCGGATACCCGGCTCGGCAAGAGGCGGGCCTGAAAAACGGCAGAGGGCTCCTGTTGTTGAAATAATCGCGTACGCTAACTGTTCGTTTTTGACACCCGGCGTTATTGAGTTAAGAATTGTCTGCAAGGCATTTCCTTCAGGATCAACTCCGATGTTTCCGATTGCGTTTATTGCCGCAACTTTTAATGCCGGATCGATTTCTTTTTTATAAATATTTACAAGCCACGGAACAGTTTCTCTGGAGCCTAATTTTCCAAGGATCTGCAAAGCCGTGATTCTATTGACGACGCTTTCCTGATCTGATGAAAGCGTCATCAGAAATGATACCCAGTCAGGTTCGTTTGATCCGACATTGCCGGCGGTTACTCCGTTTTTAATTTCGACAAGTTTTCGGTTTCTTTCATTTTGAGATAAGGGGATACGGGGATTATAAATTGTCTTTGGATGAGTCATTCCGTACGATCCTTCGGGCGCGGGTCCGTAAATTGTGGCTGTCCGTTGGAGGATCCGCTCTTCCATTTTGTACGCGTAAAGTATCCAGTCCGTTCCGCCCGAGTAAAGCACTCCGTCGTCTCCGAAAGCCGGAACGGCCGCGGCGTTCTCAAGTATGGTATACCAATTCCTTCTTCCCGCGTGAGTGTAATAAGACGCGCCGCTTTTACTTAGAACGTAAATTCCTCTTTCATCAAAAAGAATCTCCGCCTCCGCTGCCTGTCCGCTTCTTATGTGGCTGACCGCGGTCCAAAGTATTTTTCTTTCTGTTATCGAAAACAGCGAAACTCTTCCGTCAGTCATTACAGCCGCGATTTCATTTTCTCTGCTGTTTGCCGCTAACAGCCTCGCGGGAAAAGCCGGAAGATCCTCCGCTGTTTCTTCCTTTTGTTCTTCAGGAATTTCAACAGCGCCGTTTGGGTATATAACCGTAATTTGCCGGTTCTCCGGCAGAAAAACAAAAGAGGGCGGAGAAGAAAGAGTCAGTATTTTTTCATTTCCGAAAGGATCGAGCTGATAGACTTTATTTTCCAGAGTAAATAATATTCCTCCGTCCCGATCCAGTTTCGGGGCAATTGTAAAAGATGATTCAAAAGTTTTTGTCCACAGTAAATTGCCCGACGCCGTATAACAGAAAATCTTTTTTTCCGTTGGAATAAACAATCTGCCGTCCCAGCCAATTGCCACTTTCGCGCTCAATGGCTCTTCAAGATTGCGCCGCCACAATTCACGCCCCGACCGGTTGATCGCAATGAACATTCCGTTTGTTCTTGATATGTAAGACGACCCTTCGGGTGAACGCGTAACAAAAGGGCTTATCCTCCCCCTCGCCGAATAATTCCACATCGGCGTCCCTATCGAAGAGTATGCTCTGATATTTCCGCCGTCTAACGCGACAACAGCGGACTGCACCTGAACATGGGGCAGCGACAAAACCTCCCCGCCCAAAGCCTGCCGCCAAAAAGGCTCGGCAGTTATCAGGGTTTGAGAAAAGAGCGGAACGGGAACAAAAAGCAGAGAACAGAGAACAGGGAATAAATTTGTATATTTATTGACAATAGAACGCATTATTTTAAGTATAAACGATTTTTTGGAAATTTAAAATGGAAAGTTGGAAAAGCATACATGGCGATTTTCTCTTTCCCTTATGGTACAATACCACCATGGCAAAAGCCGACATCTACAAATTACACTTGGAGAGCATAGCTGGCGGCGGAGACGCTCTCGGCCGCTTTGAAGGCAAACCTGTCTTTGTAGAAGGCGGCGCGCCTTGCGAAGAAGTTCTCTGCCGCATCACAGAAGATCACAACACTTGGGCAAGAGCGGAACTGCTTGAAATAATTAAACCTTCGCCTGCGCGTGTTAAAGCAGACTGCCCGTTTTACGGCAAATGCGGCGGGTGCAATCTTCAGCACATTGAATATGAAGCGCAGTTAAAAATAAAAGCAGACATTTTAAAGGATACTCTCCTGCGGATTGGCGGCATACCGGCGCCGGAGCCGGAGGTTTTTTCTTCACAGCCGTGGGAATACCGTAACAGGATGCAGTTTCACTGTTTCAGAGAGAGAGCGGCAGGAAAAAAGCAAACCAGTTATACAATTTTTAAAAGAGAGAACGAAACGTCTTTTGGTTTAATGGGGCGCTCCGGCGATGAAATTATTCCTGTTACCGATTGCCCGATTGCGGTTCCCCGTGTAAGGGAACTTCTCCGCAAGGGCGGGAAGGAGATAACGCTGCCCCCTGAAAAAGACAGGTTCACTGTTTTTTCCAAAGACGATATTTTTTTATATGAAGGCGGGCAGAAGAGGGGCAGTATAAAACTTCTTGATAAAGAAATCATGCTTGACGCGGGAGTTTTTTTTCAGAGCAATTGCCTGCTGCTGGAAAAACTTATTTCAGAGCTGTTAAAAATTGCCGAAGAAGCTTCTTGCAGTGAAGCGGAAAGAGATCTTCCAATGGCCGATCTTTATTGCGGCTGCGGCACTTTCGCTCTCTTTCTTGAACGTCTGTTTCCTAAAATTATCCTTGCCGAAGAAAACAAAACCGCCGTCACTCTTGCCCGCGAAAACCTCAGAGACATTAACGCCGACTTTTTCGCGTTACGCGATACAGAGTGGGCGAAGACAATTTTCAAAGAGCAGGCAGCGGGGATGTTTGGGTTTGTTATTGTTGATCCGCCCCGGGCGGGGCTTGCGCCGAAACTGGCGGCTGCCCTGGCGAATAACGGGCCGCCGGTTCTGGCTTACGTCTCCTGTGACGCGGCTTCTTTCTCCCGTGACGCAAAGATTTTGACAAAAGGCGGGTATAAACTTGAAAAGCTCATGCTGTTTGATTTCTATCCGCAGACGGCGCATATTGAATCATTGGCGGTTTTTAAATTGAACAGTTGCAACAATCCCCTATAAACAGTACAATAACCCTATGGTTCAAACTGAAACGTTTTTTGAAAGCCATGATGGAGCTAAGCTCTGTCTTCATCGCTGGTCGCCGGAGAATGAGCCGAAAGCTGTACTGCATATTGTTCATGGCATGGCGGAGCATGGACTGCGGTATGCGCGGCTTGCGGAGAAACTTACCGGTGCCGGAGTTGAAGTGTGGGCGGCGGATCAGAGAGGGCATGGAAAGACCGCGGACCTTAATGTGAATAACCCCGGCAAGGGCGGGCTTTTGGGGCATTGCGCGGATAGGAACAGTGGTACGCGTGTTACCGCCGATATCCACGCCCTTAACGAAGAGATTCAGAAAACCAGAAATGTGCCTTTGTTTTTGTTAGGACATTCATGGGGCTCTTTTATCGTGCAGAACTATATCGAATATTCTGATAATTTACCGATTAAAGGATGTATTCTCTCCGGAACAAAGGGGCCCGGTGATTTTTTAGTTCAAGCGGGTGTCCCTCTAATGGCGGCGCTGGCGGCTGTTAAAGGTCAGCGTAAAGTATCAAGAATCGCCAAAGGGCTGGCTGACGGCGCTTATTCAAAGTCATTTAAGCCGTGCCGCACGCAGTTTGACTGGCTTAGCCGTGATGAAAACGAAGTGGATAAATATATCGCAGACCCTCTTTGCGGCTTTATGTGTTCTTCCGGTTTTTACCGGGATCTCGCGAAGCTGCTTTATAACATACAACGTAATGACGCGATGGCAAGGATAAAACGATCTTTACCTGTGTATGTATTTTCAGGTTCAGCCGATCCTGTCGGCGATATGGGCAGGAGCACTACCGCATTGGTTAACGCTTATCGAAATCTGGGAATAGTTGATTGTGAGTTTGTGCTGTATCCGGGCGCCAGGCATGAAACATTAAATGAAACAAATCGTGAAGAAGTGATGGACAATCTTCTTGCATGGATAAACAAACGGTGTGAATGAGATATCGATACTCAGCCGGTAAAGACGGCAAACCTGAAAAAAAAGCTGTTATATACACCTGCGATGAACACGGAATTAATTTTACCGATGTTGACGCTGAGGCTGTCAGTATAATTAAAAGATTGAAGAGCTCCGGTTTTGACGCGTACATCGTGGGAGGAGCGGTTCGCGATTTAATCCTCGGAAAAAAACCGAAAGATTTTGACATTGTAAGCTCGGCAAGCCCCGCGCGGATAAAAAAAATATTCCGCAATTCAAGAATTATCGGAAGGCGTTTTCGTCTGGTTCATGTTTATTTTCAACAGCGAATTTTTGAAGTTTCAACTTTTCGATCGTTGCGTGACGGGCACACAAGCAATACATTCGGCACAATTGAAGAAGACGTGCAGCGCCGCGATTTTACTCTCAATGCCCTGTATTACGATCCCGAACAGCAGATTGTCGTCGATTACGCCGGCGGCATGAATGATATACAAAAAAAAATTGTAAAGCCGATTATCAACCTAAATGAAATTTTTAAAGATGATCCTGTAAGAATGATAAGAGCGGCGAAGTACGCGGCTATTACCGGCTTTTCTCTTCCTATAAATTTAAAAATGAAAATTACAAGCCAGTCCGCTTTATTGTCATCAGTTTCATCTTCGCGCTTAACGGAAGAAATCTTTAAAATCATTCATTCTGAAAAAGCCGCCGATATTGTGGACTTGCTGGACAAGATGGGATTGTACGCCTATCTTCAGCCTCAGGCCGCCTCTCTCATGCGAAAGGATCCTAATTTCAGGAAGAGTTATCTGCAAAGAATGGAAAAATTAAGAAACGGAGAAACCTTCCGCGGACAGGCTCTGGGCTCCCTCTTTTTTGACTACATGGAAAGTACCGATGAATGGAAACCGGGGCAGATTGAAAACTACAAGGAAATTTTCAAGACAGCCCGCTCCTTTGTTCTGCCGATGAATCCGCCCCGTTTTGAAATGGATCATTCATTAAAAAAGTTTCTTGCAAACCACGGCATAACGGTAAAGAAAATCCTCCCCAAACCGCTGACATTGATTGAAGGCGAAGGAAAAACAAAAAAACGCAGGAAGCGAAAGCGTAAAAAGAAACCGCCGTCGGCGGGCGCGCAGACTAATGTCTGAAACAATCTCAATTATAAATTTTATCAATTATTATATTAACCTCTACGATAAAAATTCCCGTGTATCGTTCTATGTCATTAATGATATACTGCTGCATTTCCTGAATATGTCCGCCCAGCTGAATGCCGTACGGGATGTCAAGCGTGATTACAAGACGGTAGCCCAAATCAGCTTCTTTAATGAGTATTTTTTTTATTTTGAAATCCTTGTTGTATTCGCCGATGCTGAGGATCACAAGCTGGTTTAACGCGGTTTCGGAAATTACTACCTTGTTGCGTTTTGAATATTCGGGCATTACAACGGATTTTTCATGCAGGGTGGGAATTGTGACAGGAGTTATACGGCGCCTGAAAATTTGAATGGCGGCAAAAAAGATATTTGAATAGCTTTTTTTTACCTCGCTTGAAGGAACCGGTATTATGTGTTTGCCTTCGATGCGCCTTGATCTTATCGCGTTGTCAATGTCTTCCTGCGAGGAAATGTCTTCGATTTTTATTATTTTTGAAGGAGAGGGAAGCTGAAGGCGGGTAGCGATCTTGTTTACCATTTTTTCGGAGGTTCCGACTATCAGAATCCGTTTATATTTTTCATTTTGAAGCCTGCGGGCAACTTCGTCTCTGTGGGATTTTTCATCAAACAGGGCGACTTTTACAGCGGCGAGAAAACTCTTTTCTTTCTTCGCCGAGTGGCCGGCAATTATACGGTTATCCCTGATTAAAAGACCGTCGTCAATCAATAAATTAATGCGGTATTTTTGAGTAACAAGTTTTGCCTGGAAACTTTTTCCTGTTCCGCTTTCTCCGACAAGAGCAAAAACTCTTTTTCGTTTACCGCCAAACAGGAAATCAAGGAACATTCAATTTATATTTTCGCTCCGTCAGCTTATGATAAACTACCGTTTTCCGTATGAGCGGAGGTCTGCAAGCAATTGTCTTGCACGGTCTCTGACAGGCTTTATAAAATTGCCCTCTGTGATTCTAAGAAGAGTCTGAATCGCTTCAGGTGAGGTCAATCCGTCGGAGGTTTTCGCTATTTTTTCAAAAGCTTCAATCGTGGCTAGCGCCATGAGGTTATCGGGATTTAAGCCGTTGTTGTTGCGGTCCATTACCCACGCGATATGCGCGACTGTTTCGTTGTTTACATTTGTGCCGATATCGCCAAGCGATCTAATCGCTTCCTGAATAACAGCGGGTTCATTTTCCGATTGTAAAACCAGAATGAGGGACTTCCTCGCTTCTTCACTGCCGACCTGCCCTAAGTATCTTACAGCCTGCCGCCTGATGTCGGGGAAATTATTCATGATCCTTCCGCTTTCCCTGATAACGGACCTTCTGCCTTCCATTGAAAGATATTCCAGTGTCTGACGGATTTCGTCGTTTTGATTTCCGCGATCAATGGCTTCTTTGATGTAATCAAGGGATATCATTTTTTGTTCCCTTGTATTTGACCTTGCAGTTTCTCTGATAATCATTAGCTCAATTGATTCCTGCAAATAAGATTCTTCGACTGTCATTTCCCTTGAGGAACCGGACTGAGCGGCAGCCGTCGCTGTAAATAATACGGCCGCTATAATCAGAACTGACAAACGCCTGAATGTAAACATAATATCTCTCCTTAATTTTATTGTTAATTAATAATTGTCCATTTATTATCAATTTTTTCCAGATCATACAAACGCAGGCGGACTTCTTCGCCGGCTCTGTTTTTTGTTATTGTAAAAGCTTTTACCCTGTTCATGCTGATAAACTCGATATCATCAACCCTGGAATTCGCCCTTGATGGCACTACAACATGGGTAAAATAATCTTCGGCAGTTTTAAGCACTATCCGCCTTGTTTTCAGCGCCGGCTGCTCGGACATACTGCTCAAATTTTCAGGCGATGAAATTTCTGCGAAATATTCATCCGATAAAGCCGCCTTCCATGCCCTGAAATTTTTGCTCCTGATTATCTGATTAAGACTTTCGATAAAATGCTGAACTTCAGCTCTGGTTGATGAATGATATTCACGGGTGATTCTTGCCGGATCAAAAGTATCGGCAGCCGGAGCAGAATCAGTTTCTTTGATAACCGGATTGCTTTTAACAAGTCCCTCATCCTGTTCCACAGCCGGTTCTGAAGCGGGAACCGGTTCGGGCTTTGTTCCGCAGGAAATAATCATACTTAGCGCGAGAACAGTTATCAGAAGAATGAACATTCTACCCATATTGTAACTTTATCTCATTTAATGGTAAATGTCAACTTCCATCCTGCCTCCCTTGCGCCCTTGACCGGTTTTTATTACATTGTTATGCTTGATTGTGAAGAGGATTGAATTATGAAGAAAGCCGCTTTTCCGGGGTCTTTTGACCCGCCCACATCGGGGCATATTAACATTATTAACCGCGCCGCGTCTATTTTTGATGAATTGGTCATAGTCGTAGCAGAAAATAAGCAAAAGAAGTACCTTTTTTCTGTGGAAGAAAGGGCTTCTATGGTACGGGAGCTTGTAAAAGATCAAAAAAATGTCTCAGTGGAGATTTGCGGCAGTCTGATTGTCGATTTTTTACATGAGAAAGACATAAAACTCCTTGTCAGGGGATTGAGGGGGCTTGAGGATTTTTCCTACGAATTTGAACTTTCCATGATGAACAGAACCTTAGACCCCGAAATTGAAACGATTTTTTTAACGACCGATCCCGAGTTCTTTGTCATCCGTTCATCTTCAATAAAAGAGCTTGCCTCTTTTGGAGGAAATCTTAACGGAATGGTTCCTCCGCTGGTTGCAAAAGCTCTGAAAAAAAAGTATCATGAAGCAAAGGGCGATGATTAGAAGATAATGAGCGTCAGTCAATTTTTATTTAATTGACATTTTTTTTAATTATGTCTTGACGAAAGCATTTTTTTTTGTTATTATATATTTAAGTTTAAAGAGGTAAAATTATGGCAGTACCAAGAGGTAAAACGTCAAAGGCCAGGACTAGCCGTCGGCAGTCCATCAACATGAAACTTACTTCGCCCACAATGATTAATTGCGGCACGTGCGGCAACAAGGTTCTTTTACACCGTGTATGCCCAAAATGCGGCTTTTACCGTGGAAAGCAGGTAATTGTTCCTAATTCAAAAGTCTGATTAAGGGGATAAAAATGGAAGATTTGTTGTTTGAGAAAATGAAAAAACTCATTTCCGAGAGACTCGGGGTGGATGAAGGGAAAATCAAAATGGACGCGTCATTCCGTCAGGATCTCGGCGCGGATTCGCTCGACACGTACGAATTGGTTTACGCCATCGAGGAACAAATGGGCATCACCATTCCCGATGATAAGGCCAACGGTTTTGTAACTGTACAGGACGCATACGACTTTATTAAATCCCAGCAAAACTGACAAATCAAACTACGGTAAAATTGCCAAACCCGGCAAAGAAAGAAAGAATAAACTGACGGCTTTCCAAAAGGCCGTCGGTTTAAAATTTAAAAATATCGAACTGTTAGAACTTTCTTTTATGCACCGTTCTGTCTCCAATGAATCAGGAAGCAAGCTAAACAACGAACGTCTGGAATTTCTCGGCGATTCGATTCTTGGAGCTGTCTCTGCTACTCTTCTGTATCAATTATTCAAAGATAAGAGCGAAGGCGATCTTGCCAAAATAAAAGCGGTCGTAGTCTGTGAAGACATTTTATCCGAAATAGCCAAAAACATTAATCTTGATAAAATGCTCCTTCTCGGAAAGGGCGAGGATCTTTCAGGCGGCAGAAACAAAAAAGCGATTCTTGCCGACGCCATGGAAGCTCTAATCGGCGCCCTCTATCTCGATTCCGGCTACAAAGCCGCCTTCGATTTTGTCAGCAATTGCATTCGCCCCGAAATCAGCAAAGTAACCGGCGCCAACTACCACAAAGACTACAAATCAATCCTTCAGGAATTCTGCCAGCGCCAATTCCGCTGTTACCCCGACTACCGCATGGCAAAACGCACCGGCCCTGAACACGAGCGCATCTTCTGGATGGAAGTAAAAATCGGCGATACCGTCTACGGCATGGGCACAGGCAGAAACAAGAAGAGCGCAGAGCAGGAAGCGGCGAGGGTGGCACTGGAGCAGTTGACGGTAAATATTGGCAGGGAGGAGTAATTTTTCCTGTTTAAAGGCATTAAAAAGCTGTATATTATAGATAGGAGCAAATTATGGGAGATGTACAAACACAAATAGACTACCCGAGAGGATTGGGCTTTGAGCAAGTCTGGGCAGCTTTAATGAGAAATCAGGAACAGCTTGAAAAAAGCAGTATGGAATTTGATCGGCGTATGCAGGAAGCTGATCGACGGATGCAGGAAACTGATCGACAGATGCAGGAAACTGATCGACGGATGCAGGAAACTGATCGGCAGATGCAGGAAACTGATCGGCAGATGAAAGAAACTGATCGGCAGATGAAAGAAACTGATCGGCAGAGGCAGGAAACTGATCGGCAGATGAAAGAAACTGATCGGCAGATGAAAGAAGTAGGCAAACGGTTTGGCGATTTTACTAATCGTTTCGGCGAAGTAGTAGAATATATGATCGCCCCCAATCTTCAGGATAAATTTTATGACATGGGTATGGACTTTCAAACAGTAAGTTCAAATTTTAAAGTTAATGATCATAAAAACAATATTCATTTTCAAATTGATGTTTTTTTGCAAAACGGCGATACCGCCATGCTTGTTGAAATAAAAACAAAACTTACTATTAGCGATATAAATGATCATATAAAGCGCATGGAAAAAATGCGGATGTTCGCTGATTTGCGCGGAGATAAACGCGCTTTTTTAGGCGCGGTAGCAGGTGTTATAGTTGAAGCAGACGAAAGAGATTATGCGTTAAATAACGGTTTTTATCTGATACAACCTTCAGGAGAAACTTTTAATATAACTTCTCCGCAGCATAAACCAAAAGAATGGTAGATTAATTTTTTAGTTAAAATGGTCAAATTTAAACAATACCCTTGACAAATAATATAAAACCCATCATACTAGTAAGTAAGTACTCACTCACTAAAAAGGTGCCAGGCGCCAATTTGAGGGAAAAATGAAGGAAACCAGTATCATCCTTGATAAAATCAACCATTATTTTGGAGAAAAACAGGTTCTTTTTGACATTAATCTGAATATTCAGCGCGGTATTATATACGGATTTTTGGGACCTTCCGGCTGCGGAAAAACTACGACCGTTAAAATAATGGCGGGGATTTTGGAAGCGACTTCAGGGGCAGTGCATGTGCTGGGTGAGGCGATGCCGAAACTTTCCATTATGAAACGGCTCGGGTATATGGCGCAGTCTGACGCGTTGTATACAAATCTGACCGCGGAAGAAAATCTTATTTTTTTCAGCTCGCTTTACGGAATGAAAAAAGAAAAATCAAAAGAAAAAATTGATGAAGTTATGGCGCTTGTAAATCTGAAAAATCACAGGTCAAAACTTGTGTCGGCTTATTCGGGCGGAATGAAGCGCAGGCTCTCTCTCGCTATGTCTCTGCTTCATGAACCTGAAATATTAATACTGGACGAGCCGACAGTTGGCATCGATCCTGTTCTTAGAAAAACGATTTGGGACTCTTTGACATCCATGACTGAACGCGGGATGACGATTATTGTAACTACTCATGTTATGGATGAAGCGGAAAAATGCCATGAACTTGCGATGATGCGGGACGGTAGATTGATTGCGCAAGGCTCTCCTTTCGATCTACGTACCGGTATCGGCGCTGCAACCATTGAAGAAGCTTTTATTTATTACGGAAAAGGAGGCCATGATGAAAGCTAGAGGGCAACCTGTAGTTGCAGTGGCGTTGCGAATTTTACAGCAGATGCGCCATGATAAAAGAACGCTTGCTCTTATGCTTATGGCTCCGGTCCTTGTTTTAACATTGCTTTATTTTATACTTGACGACACCAGCCTTGAAGGTCATGTAGCTGTAATTAACGCTCCGGAAAATTTTATCAACGCTCTTTCTGATTTTAATATTACAGCTTCTTATTACAATGAGCATGACGCGAAAATCGCTCTTGAGAGAGGAGAGGCGGACGCAAGCATAAATATTATTAACGGAAAATCATTTATCGAAATTGACGGCAGTAAACCGGATAAGGCAAAGTTTATCCTTAACGGTCTTGAAATGGCAAAGGTCAATATTTATCAGAACAGGCCGGATTTAAAATCAGAGATTTTTTACGTTTACGGTTACGATGATTTCAGTATGTTTGATAATTTTGGTTCTGTATTGATAGGGTTTTTAATCTTTTTCTTTGTTTTTTTAATCGCCGGCATTTCATTTTTACAGGAGAGAACAACGGGAACTCTTGAAAAACTTCTTTCTACGCCGATACAAAGATGGGAAATTGTCGCGGGGTATGTTCTCGGCTTCGGAATCATTACTCTGCTGCAGTCCATTATTATTTGCCTTTTTGTTGTTTATATTCTAGGCGTAATGATGATAGGTTCGATATTCCTTGTTCTTTTAATAACCTTTTGCACAACAATGATGGCTTTGACGCTCGGTATTCTGATTTCAACGGCGGCAAATAACGAATTCCAGATGATACAATTTATTCCGATTATTATTGTCCCTCAGGTTTTTTTCTCAGGGTTATTCCAGCTCTCGCCTGTTTGGGATATGGTAGGAAAATTTATGCCTCTTCATTATGTGGCAGAAGCTTTAATGAAAGTGATGATAAAAGGCGGCGGCTTTTTTGATATCTATCCTGATATCCTTGTAATGCTTGGATTATCGCTGCTTTTTATTTTGATAAATGTGCGTCTTCTTAAGCGTTACAGAAAAATTTAATTTACATGGAGGAAATATGGAAGAATATAAATGGTTAAATAATATATTTAATGATGAAACTGAAAAGATAACTGATAAACAAAAATTAATTATAAAAGCCGCGATAGAATTATTCAGTAAACAGGGATATGCCGCGACGTCAACCAGAGAAATCGCCCAAAAAGCGGGAGTAGCTGAAGGCTCGATTTTTAAATTATTTCCGACAAAAAAAGATATAATTTTATGGATTACAAAACAAATTATTAAAACGGCGCTTTTTCCGCTTATTTCAAGCGGTATTCACGAATTAATGGAAAAACAATTTAACAGCCGCGAAGATTTTCTTGCGGCGTTTTTGGAAAACCGATTGGAGCTTATACAGGAAGGGGTTCCGCTGTTTAAGATATTAATTCAGGAGATTCCCTTCCAGCCGGAAATTCGCGCCATGCTGCTTGAGCAATTCAAAAAAATGCCGATTGACATGATTGCGAAAAAACTGATTTCGACAGAAATACAAAGCGATTTTGATGAAACAGATATCACGAATTTAATTATTTCCTGTATATCAGGCTTTTTCTTATTCCGTATTATGGTATTTCCGGAAATTTTTCCGGAGAATAAAATAAAAAATGACGCAGCGGTTCTTGCGCGTTTTATGAGCCGCGGATTGGGAAGCGCTAAGGAGAAGGATTTATGAAAAAAGACATACCTGTAAAAAAAATTGTTCCGGTATTTGTTTTATTAACAATAATCATTTTAATTCTTTTCAATGTATTTCGCAGTGGTAATTTAAAATTACAGGGAGTTATTGAAGGGACAATATATTCGCAAATATCGGAAGTTCCCGGGAAGATAATTGAGATGAACGCGCAGCTCGGAAGCCCTGTAAAAACAGGGGATCTCATTGCGCGACTTGATTCAACAAATCAGCAATATTCCCTAGAGCAGCTACAAATCGCTCTTGAAAAAATCCAGCTTATGAGTCAGGAAGAACTGGTAAGAGCGCGCAGCGGCGTCAGCATCGCGGAAGCGAATTACCGCAGCGCGCAGGCAAGTTTTACTCAGGCAAAGAATAACACTGCTTCTCTTGAACGAATGTTTGAAATAGGCGGCATTGCGCGTAACGATCTTGACAACGCGAAACACAGGGAAACACTTGCAGCCCAGGCAGAGGAAGCGGCTCTTAGCCAGCTTCAGACAGCAAGAGCGCATTATTCATTCCTGCAGAACGGAACAGATAACAGAAATACCGCGCAAACTGGGTTTGAACAAACAGGGTTTGCGTTAGCTGAAATAGATATTAGGGATATTGAAATCAGAATAAAACAGATGCAGGATATGCTTCAAAAGTATGAAATCAGGGCTAACTGCGACGGTATTATAGTC
>Ga0209755_10004497_pt1 | contig 16469 bp, 17 predicted proteins | sample TergutCo191P1_FD_187301 | JGI IMG/M metagenome (GOLD analysis project Ga0209755, IMG submission 187301) | Cornitermes sp. P1 segment gut microbial communities from Petit-Saut dam, French Guiana - Co191P1 (SPAdes) (version 2) | ecosystem: Host-associated > Arthropoda: Insects > Digestive system... | reverse complement strand
AGCAAGCTGTTGTCATTACACGTTTGTTTACACATTTATAGAGGCAAAGCCGTGGATTTTCATCACAGAAAAACACAAAAAACACAAAAAACGCAGTTGACAGACTCGGTGTAATTGTGGTAGTATGTGAGCAATCGGGCGGCTCCTTCGTCTAGGTGGGTCGCTCCCTAAAATCTGATTTCGTGTCAGAGGAAACGCCGCACCTTAACCTAGGGTGCGGTTACTTCTTTTTGGTGAGTGTAATCACCAATTTAATAACCGCAATCAGTAACATGAGAAGCGCAATAACTTCCAGTAGCGTCATGCAGTCACCCCCTCAGAGGAAAGCAACCCCGCCGCCGTCTTGCTCAGAGTATTATCATAGCACCTAAGCAAGCCGTTGTCATTACACGTTTGTTTACACATTTATAGAGGCAAAGTCGTGGATTTTCATCACAGAAAAACACACAAAACACAAAAAACGCAGTTGACAGATTCGGTGTAATTATGGTAGTATGTGAGCAATCGGGCGGCTCCTTTGCTAGGGCGGGTCGCTCCTCGCGTTTGATTTGTAATCAAGAAGGAAGCGCCGCGCCTTATTTAGTTAGGGGGTGGCGCTACTTCTTATCTGAAATGAACACCACCAGATAGATAACGTAAGTGATTAGCATGAGTATTGCTATCATTTCCGTTAGCGTCATATGCCCCTCCTTTCAGAGAAGCAACCCCGCCGCCGTCTTGCTCAGAGTATTATCATAGCACCTAGGCAAGCCGTTGTCATTACACGTTTGTTTACACATTTATAGGTGGATTTTCACAGGGAAGGTCATCAGTTGCAGTTTTGCTATATATGTGATATATTTCATCACAAATCGGCGCCGACGATATTTACAAACCTTATTGACGACTATATCGGATAACGCCTGTTAGGATGCGTGCTGTTGGAAGTGAAAGCGTCAAATGAGTTCAGCGTAGTCAATATTTTTCAAGATGCAACCAATAGTTGCGCAAATGAAAAGCAGAGTATATAGAACAAAACCATATAATTGTGATAATTTATCATCATAAAAATTATTGGGGGCGGAGAATGAACATTGAGATAGCGAACAGATTGTTTGAGATGAGAAAGAAGCGGAATTTTTCTCAGGAAGAGCTTGCGGAGAAGATAGGTGTAAGCCGTCAGGCGGTCTCAAAATGGGAGCGGGCGGAATCCTCGCCCGATACAGATAACCTAATCCAACTTGCCAGGCTTTATGAGGTATCGCTGGACGAGCTGTTATTTACGAATGAGCCGATTGAAAAAACGACGCCGGATAGCGTCGAGGTCAAAACAGGATTATCTGTCGGCGTGGATATTGAGTCGGCAACATCTGAGGCAACCAAGGAAGCGCAGAGCGCTCATATGGCGGCTGCCGAAGCATCGGCTCCTGCATACAGCTATAGCACGGAGGGCAAGGACACGTGGGGAACGAGCACAAACGCCGAAAGGCAAGAATCTCCTTATGTACAAGTCGATGATCTAGGCAAAAATAACAGACGTGATGCGCATATAGATGATTGGGACAATGACGACGACGATGACGACGACGATGACGATGATGACAGGGATCTAACCGATGAAGAAAAAGCGAAGAAGAAAATGCTTAACAGCGTCCCTGTTCCCATTTTAATCACCGCAATATATCTATTAATTGGGTTTTTCTTCAACGTCTGGCATCCAACATGGCTTCTGTTTCTACTCATTCCTATATATTATCAGTTTGTCGCGTTTGTGATGGCAAAGAGTATGCGCAAGAAATTAAACCTTGTACCCGTCGCGGTTTTTGCCACGTTTTGGTTCCTCCTGCTTGGTTTTTTCGGAGGGATATGGCATCCGACCTGGATTATTTTTCTGGCAATACCGTGTTATTACTGTCTGGTCAACGCACTTGTACGCGACTGAGTCATTTTTTTCCTGAAATATGCGTAAGAATAATATGAGATGATTGCGGATAATGCAGACGTGATGAATATTATAGCCCACGGCATGGCGGCAAAGCTTTCAAACAGCGTGCCGTAAAGCATTTGTCCAAGCGCTTGTGCCAGAAATGGGAGCACCAAGATGACCGACATGACTTTTCCCACAAGCTCTGTCGGGGTTTCTTGCTGTACAAAAGTGATAGCCGCAACGTTAAATAGCTGCACTCCGAAAAATACCAACGCGCCTGACACGGTTAGTATAATATATGATGTCATAACCGCAGTATCTATCAGGAAAACCAAGCCTATCGGAGCTATAAACAGGCTGCCTGCAGTCAGGAAAAGAAGAGCTCTGGTGACAGTCAGCTTCATACCCATCATCCCTGCTACTATGCCTCCTGCAAGCCCGCCGACCATCATTATGCTTTGGTTAATTCCAACAAATTCCATGCCAAAGCCTAAATGTTCGGTAATAAGTACCGGAAGCCCTACAATCAAAATAGAAGACAACTGCAGGATAATCAAGAATATTACAACAGCGCCTTTTGCGAGGATAGGCTTTTCCTTGATTGAAAACCGAACTGATAGGGAAATGTCGCTTTTGATAATATGAGCTATGCCACCTGAGGCGTCCTGCTTTTTGAAGGGTATGCGAATGAAAGCATCCATAACTGCTGTCATCGCGAAACATCCGGCGCTTATAACCAGTATCGGAAACAGCCCGAATCTTCCGTACAAGAGACCTGCAATTGCCATTCCTGCCATCGCCGATATAGAATTGACTATGCTGGCGGCGGCATTGCCGAAGGTCAGCTTGTTACCGGGGACAAGCAACGGGATGCTCGCCTGCACAGCGGGGATATACATTCCCTGTATGGCGTTGAGCGCCAGCAGTTTCACTATCACAAGCGGAACCACCGCAGAGACAAAGCCGCTTACAATCATATACAGCACTATGATAATTGTTGTAGCGACATCAAGCCAGAACATAATCCGTTGTTTTCTCAGCCTATCCGCCAATATGCCGCCTATGGGAGACATTATCAGGAGTGAAATATACGGCAGACCTAAAACAAGTCCGAACAGCGCGGGGGAGCCGCTTATATCAAGTATAAATAGCGGGAGGGCAAAGCTTAGTACCATATTGCCGAAAATCGATATTATCTGCCCTATAATCACAAGGGAGAAGTCCCTGTTCCATAATTTGGTTACTTTCGATTCCATAACTGATTTTTTTTGACGCCCCTCTGCCTGAAAACCTGTCAACAGAGGGTCATTTTCCTTCCCTATCGTTTAATTCGATTGACTTCTATACTGCCGAAAGAAACATTTCCGGTCACCGTCAATGTCGGAGCGTTTTCATCTGACGGCTCAAAACTCCCGTTTACCTCCGCACTGCCAAGCGTGGCGCTCATGTTGTGGATTATTCGCCAATGTCTTGGTACAAAGAGCTCGACAGATCCAAAATTACAGCTTACACTGACCTCGGCGCCGCCCGGACTGAGCTGCGCCTGATCGAAATAAACCTCCAATGAACCAAAGCTACACTCAAGTCGTACAGTTTCGAGTCTGTCTGCGTGTAAATAACGGCATATCTCTCCAAATGACACGCTAATGCGAGGATTATTCTTTGCGTTACCTTTTTCGACTTGTACCGCATCGCCGCCGGTCATAGTACTACCATCATCAAAATCATCGGCGTCATCCCTATCATCATCCCAGTCGTCATCATCCCAGTCGTCGTCACTGTGTTTGTACTTAATGCCGTCAAAACCGAAAATGCCATAGTGGGAACCGCTCCCTTTAGGTTTTGGAAGCAATATGTGTAAGGCGATAGTTGCAAGCAATGTGACAGGCGCTAATATCCAAAACCGAATAAAGGGGAAATCAAGCGGAATTTGGAAAACATAGTAGAGTATGGCAAGAGGAATTGGAAGCGAAGCAAATGAAAGCGTTGCGATATTGCTGACTATGAGCAGTAGCGCTATAACGGTTGCAATAATGCTCCAGACGCCAAGCTCGACAAACCCTCCGAAATGATTGGACAGGATCAGTGCTGCGATGAGCAGCAACAAAACTCCCCACGCCCATTTTGAAAATCTGTTTTTTGCTTTTCCTGTCATAGCTAAACACCTCGTTCATTCATTTTGTATTTTAGTGATTTGTAATAATGCCGCGATACGTAAATATTTTTATGTGTGCCCATGAATTTTATTTGGCTTGATGATGCGATGTTGCGGTTTATGGAGTATACATGCGATGTGTTGACGATCGTTCCTTTTGCCACTCGCACAAATGAGCGGGGCAGCATTTCTTCAAGCTCGTATAGTCTGTGTTTGACTTTGAATGCATCGTTTTTAGTGTGTGCGAAAATCTGATCGCCCTCAGTTTCAAAAAATAGTATTTCGTCCGGCGGCAGATAGTATTCGTGCGCCCCTTTGTAAAATGTTAGCTTGGGCACGGACAGGCTTTGCACGTATGCTTGAAGCTTTTGCACGGCATTATCAGCGTGACCGCAGCGGATTATTACCTCCGTCTCCGGGAGCCCATCGATTACTTCGATACGCAACTTCAAACAAACACCACCTCTCCCCGTAAAAAACCTCTATTGCACGAGGTTCTTAGCGGCATTATATCAAGCGGAACCTACACACACAAGCGAAATACGCCAAAAGGCGTTTTTATGCAGGTAAGTGGTATATTTGATTCAGCGGTTATAAATAGCGATGACACAAACACAGGTGGGTACGGTAGGTGCACGTCATTTGCGGCAGTTACTTGAAAATTCTGATAAATTGTGTGCTTGAGACTGTAACCATTGCGAGTTTTCGGATACCCGGTGACTGGCATATTTTCTCGTTTTTCAATAAAAATATATTGAAAAACGATAAAAAAGTATTGCATTTCGATAAATGGTATGTTAAACTTCGCTTTGTAGTTTGAAATAGCGGAGGTTTTTTATATGCTAAATGATGATAAGTCGATTTTAGTTAGCAAGATTAGCGTTATACTATTTATGGCGTTGCTACTGGGCTGCGCAGCAATGGCGCCCGCACTTGTTTCAAGGCTGCTGGGATTGTCTGCGCTCGCAAAAGCCGCGGGTCAGGGTCCCTTCCTTGCAACGCTGTACATTGGGACCATCCCCGCCGCGGCGTTGCTAATAAGCTTGTTTTTGCTGCTGCAGCGCATTGGCAGAGGAAATGTTTTCGTCCGGGAAAACGTAAAATGTTTGTGCTTCATCTCATGGTGCTTTTTCGTTGGCGGTCTTGTTTGTCTTTTGTCGTCGCTGTATTATGCGCCGTGGCTTCCTATTGGGATTATGGCTGTATTTATGGGCATTGTAGTGCGAGTCATAAAGAATGTAATAGCCAAGGCGGTTGCGCTTCAAGATGATGCAGACTTTACTATTTAAGGGGGGATATTCATGGCAATTATTGTAAACCTCGATGTAATGATGGCAAAGCGCAGGATATCTTCCGGAGAACTTGCCGCATCGATAGGGCTCAGCCAGGCAAATCTGTCGATTTTAAAGACAGGAAAAGCCAGAGCTATGAGGTTTTCGACACTGGAAGCAATCTGCAAGGCACTGCATTGTCAGCCCGGAGATATTCTGGAATTTAAAACCGACTCGGAATAATGGAGGATGCGAAATGGAAAAAAACAATATGACTTTCGGCGGAATGAATTCTGAAAGACCGGAAGAACAAGCCGCGCAAAATATGCCGAACCAACCGCACGCACCGCTGCCTGTGCAGCAGACGCCAAATATGCCGCAAGCAGCGCAGCATACTCAACCGACGCCGCAACCGGCGCAAAACCCATACCATTATTCTTATCCCGCTCAACAGCAGCGGCACAACTATATAGCTGTGCAAAAGCTGGAAAATGCGTTTAAGCCGGAAATTATTGATTTTCTGTTTGCGTTAGTCGTATTTGTGATTGGGTATATTTTTTCCCGCCGGGTTCTTTTCTCTTGGAATGGCTGGGGAGTTACAGTTTTCACAACGCTTTACATACTTGCGGTAACAACATACTTGATTAAAAAGGGCGCTTTTAAGCTCAGCGCGGAAACGATATTTTGGATGGCTGTGACATGGCTAGTCGGAGCTTCATATTCCTTATGGGTAAACGATGGGTTTGCACCTTCCAGAAGATTATTTCTTTTCGGTTCGGCTGTATACTACACAATGGTCGCTTCCGGGGCGACTGTTATGGGCAAGACAAGTAATTATTTGCTTATAGATGCAATAAAAGCTCTTTTTGTAATACCGTTTCGTAATTACTTTAACCAATATGTGAGCTTTAAGGCTCTCGGCAAAGGTAAGCTTAGGGGCAAAATATGGTCTGTGGTACTGGGCTTGATTATAGCGGTTATTTTGCTCGCAATAATTATTCCTTTACTGGAGAGTGCTGACGCCGGGGGCTTTGGGATGATTACGCGAGCCTTAATCCCAAGGTTTGAATATAATATTGCGGTTGTTTTTTACATTTTTATATCAATTCCTGTTGCTGCCTACATATATGGACTTGTGTCAGGGCTTGCACACAAGAAAGGAACCGGGTCTATTAAACTGGAGAATGCGCAGCGCACTGTTGCGGCGCTGCGGATTGTTCATACTACCACCATAATCATTGTGCTTGGAGTTGTGTGTGTTGTTTACTTAGTCTTTATACTGAGCCAATTACCGTATTTCTTCTCGGCATTTACAGGCGCGTTGCCGGAAGGGTGGCGCGCATATTCGGAGTTTGCCAGACAGGGGTTCTTTGAGTTATGTTCGATTGCGGCAATTAATTTGGTTTTGCTGACTTTATGCAATATACTTTCTAAAAAAATGCGTATGCAGTCACAGATTCTCAGGATATTCAATGTTGTGCTTTCAGTGATTACATTGGTGCTGATAGCAACGGCATTTAGCAAAATGGCGCTGTATATAGAGGTGTTCGGACTTACAATGCCGCGACTTTTGCCCTGCATCTTTCTGGTTTTTTTGGCGATTGTTTTTGTCGCATTGATGGTGTTGCAAAAAAAGGTTTTTTCGATCGTAAGATTCTCTGTTGTATTAGGGGCAACAATTGTTGTACTGCTCAGTCTGTCAAATCCTGATGCAATGGTTGTCCGATATAATGCGCAGAGGTATCAAAGCGGTACATTGAGTTCGTTCGACGTGGAAATAGCTTGGCGCGCCGGTGTTGCCGGAGTTCTCCCAGCTATAGAGGTGTATAATTTTACCGAAAACGAGCAACTGAAAGAACAACTGCAGATATATTTAATGTGGCAAAATAGAAGAGACGCCGAAAGCAACACTACAAGCTTTGAGTCTGCGCGTGCATGGAGGGCAATTAAAGAGGATGGTTTTTCCCGGATATTGCCGCCGCCTGACAGGTATATCCGCTGAATTACGAAGCAGCGTAATTAGGTATCTTTAATAATGTACTGAAGGCGGGATGAGTTTCAATCCCAAACTCGCAACTGAAAGCCCCATTAGATACACCCCAAATATGGCAAACAGGTTTGACTTTCACATTGATAGGGAGTAAAATAAACAAGAGTTGTGCGGCAACGCATAATACTCTGTAAAATCAATGTGAAAGAGGGCGCTGTGTGAAGGTAATTATTGCCATCGCTATATGCAAAATCTTATACTTTATCGGAAGGCTTGTTGGCAAAGGCAGCAGCCTTCCGGGTCAAATCGCACTCAAATTTTATCCGGAAGTCCTAAACAGACTAAAACTACCCCCCACTATAATAGCCATTACCGGCTCAAATGGGAAAACTTCAACAGCAGAAACCGTTGCATACGCCCTTAAAGGCAACGGAAAGAGCGTTGGATGGAATCATGAGGGGTCTAATCAAATCGAAGGCGCGGCGACATTACTTCTTCGCCTTTCTTCGATAAGCGGAGCTATCAAAAAAGACGCTATTGTTCTTGAATGTGACGAGCGTTATGCCACAAAAATTTTTAAGCAGATTAGACCGACAGTATTGGCGGTAACAAATCTTTGCAGAGACCAACTAACGCGAAACGGGCATCACGAATTTATTAGAGACTGTATTAGCGAAGCTATAGCGGCGGCTGGCGCTGAAACGAAGCTGGTGTTAAATGCCGATGATCCATATGTCGCGTCTCTTGTATCTGATAAAACAGAAAATGAAATAATTTGGTTTGGAGTGGGAAAAGAGGTTTTTTATAGAACACCTCCGGGTGAAGCTATGGCGTCAAAATGTATTAATGCTGCCGGAATGTACGATGATGGGGCGTTTTGTCCGATATGCAAAGGGAAAATGACATATAATTATCGTATAACAGGACATTTCGGCGACTACATGTGCAATCTATGCGGGTTTATGAGACAGCGCCCTTCAATCGAAGTTACAAAGCTTGATTACAGTACCGGCGACGTGACAATAATAGCAAGAGAGAAACCCGTCACGAAGCATACAATGCCCCCCGACACAAATCATATTCCGGAGGAAACCCCCGTTGTTGCGCATATGGCTCATGTTAGCCTTACCGGTACGTATAATTTGCTGACCACAATAGCGGCGGTCTCGGCGGCAGGCATTGCCGCAAGCGATACTGTGAAAACGCTCGATAAATATGAGCTGAAAGGCGGCAGAACAGTACGCTTTTTAGTTGGCGACCGCGAAGGAATGCTTTTGATATCAAAACATGAAAACTCGCTGTCATACAACCAATCGTTGAGCTGGGCTGTGCAGCAAAGCAAGCCTTGCACAGTTGTTATACTTGTTGATTCCATCAGCAGAAAATACTTCACAAGTGAAACCTCATGGCTCTGGGATATATCATTTGATATCCTCTCAGATGATAAAGTGAAAAACATAGTCCTTTCGGGGAGGTATGTCAGCGAACTCGCTTCGCGATTTGCATTATCCTGCATAGATAAGCAAAAAATCGCTTATGTAAATGAGCTTGACAAAATGCGAGAGTTCGTGGAAAGCAGCACCATCGGTACAATATATGCCGTAACATGTTTTTCTGATAAATTGAAGTTGCAAAAAGCCTTGGGAATACTGAGAAAGTAGGGGCGTGAGTGATTTATGGATGTAAGGAACAAAATTTCTATTTTACATTTGTACTATGATTTGATGAACCTCTACGGTGATTGGGCAAATGTTGAGCTAATGGTCAGAGCGCTTCAAATGCGCGGGCAGGAGGTAATTTTACATAGAAAGAGCCTAGGAGATGAGATTTCGTTTGCGGAATATGATATAATATATATCGGAAGCGGAACGGAGCGAAGCCTTTTAGCCTGCCTGCCGGATATAAATGCACGAAAAGAAAGCTTGCTAAAATGCATAGAAGACGAGGTCTTTGTTTTAGCGACGGGGAACTCACATGAAATATTTGGAAAGGCTGTAACGGACGCTTCCGGTAATCGGCACGAAGCATTGGGTCTACTGGATTTTGAAACAGTTCAAGGCGACGCCAGAATAACAGGTGACTGCGTTTGCGAAGCTGATTTTATTCAAGAAAAGCTCATTGGCTTTATCAATAGGGCAAGTATAGGACAAAGCGGTAATGTCGCACGACCTTTTGTTTTCCTGCTCAGTCAGGGCGCTGATGACAAGAGTGATAAGGAAGGTATTCGATATAAAAATCTTTTAGGTACCTATATGACGGGTCCAATACTGGTTCGTAATCCGCCGCTTATCAAATATTTTACGGATAAAGTCATGGAGAGAAGTTCTACAATACAGAATGTTTCTGTGCATCAAGAGCCAAATATCAAGCACGCGGATTTTGCGCGGGGAGATAAACAGGAAGTGGAAAACGCATACATTACCGAGGATTCGGGAAGCGACTTGTTTTTTGCTCATCAGGAAAAGGCATATCAAAAAGCGCTTGCAGAGCTCTCGGCACGAATTGACCGGAGATCATAGAAAAGAAAGCAGTTCATAGCACTCCGCTGAGTACAAAATTCTTTGGAAAGTGAGGGGGAAACGGCTTTACAAATTGTTCACGGTATTTATTGGAACATTTGCGCACCAGCATCGTCAGAAATGACGAAACCAATTTACGAAAAACATGGAGGACATAATCATGAAAAAGGCATTATCTATTCTTATGGTTGCAGCAATAATGACTGCATCGCTGGCAGGACTTGCATTGGCAGACAACGTCGAGACCACCAGACCCTATTATTTATCTGTTACCGGAACAGTTCTTTCCGTTGAAGAACTCGATGAGATGCTCAGAGTAGAAATCGCATTGCCGGATACAGACCGTGAAGCCAGAGCGTATCTGAATATCACTGACAGTACGGTTTTTCCGTTTGAGTCGGAGATCGCAGACGGAGATACAGTAACGGCATTCTACTTAGCAAACGCACCAATGATTCTAATCTATCCGCCGCAGTACAATGTAGCAGTTCTTGTAAACGGAGCGCCGGAAGGACAAAGCGTTGCTGTCGATCGCTTCGTTCCAATGGAAAGTAACTCAGATTTGTTCCTGTCACTAGCCGGAGATTTGGCATTTCGAGTCGGACCTAGTACAGAAATAGTACTGGCAGACGGTAAGGACTTCTCCGACGGGGACTTTGCCGGAAGACGTATCGTGGTGATTTATGGCGTGGTAACAAGAAGCCTGCCCCCGCAAACCACCGCAATCAAACTAATAGTGCTCTTTGAAGATCCGGTAACCGGTCCGCTGCTGATTGACCCGCCGGAAATCGAAAGCCCTATAATAACTCTGCCGGCGCCTATACCCGACGATATGATTGACGCCTCCGGATGGCCGATAATTGTAAACAACAATCCAATTACAGCTCCTGCGGCTTTCAGATCGGCAGACGGCAGATTGATGATCCCGCTCAGAGCAGTTGCGGAAGCTCTCGGCTATAGTGTTAATTGGGATGCAAACCTGCGAAGCGTTAGACTTGGCGTAGCAGTTCAAACATGGATTGGCAATACTGAGATTCAAGTAGGCAGAATGGCTCCGCAAACAATATCCACCGCGCCCGTACTCGTTGACGGTACAACCTTCGTTCCAATCGACTTCTTCAGAGCGATCGGCGTAAACAATGCATACGCCTTTGAAGGTCAAATCGTTTTTGACAATATCAATGAGCCGATGGAATAATAGTCTACTCTAATAGCAAAGAGAACACGCACCTAAGGGGACGCATAAAGCCCTCAAAGGTGCGTGTTAATTGTTATGCTATAATACAATCATCTGCTTTCGATGACATTTTTGATGAAACTCACGAGTGAGAGCGCTATGAAAACATTTCCAAAATAATATCGCATACTCGTGATTGCTGCTCTATAGTCATGTTTACATCTGAGGGCAGACATAGTCCGCGCGAGAACAAATCGGGACCTATCGGCTTTTCCGATACGAAAACAAAATCACAATCACTATAGTAGGGCTGCATGCTCATGGGTTTCCACAGTGGACGTGTTTCTATGCCCTCTGAGTCGAGCTTTTCAATAATAGAAATATAGGAAATATGACAGCCATTTGCAAGCGTAATGCAAGAGAGCCAGTGGTTTGGTTTGCTGCTCTCAGTAACCGGATTTATGGAGATAAACTCGTTTGAACAAAGAGCAGCTTTATAACGCTCGTAAATGGCGGTTTTTTGCTCAACTCTTAAATCCAAAGTTGTTAGCTGAGCTCGGCCTATGCCCGCGCATATATTTGACATGCGATAATTATACCCAAGCTCGCTATGCTGATAATGGCGGGCGGGATCGCGTGATTGGGTTGACCAGAATCTAGCTTTTTTTGTGACCGCTTCATCTTCGCAAATGAGCGCACCGCCTCCGGATGTCGTAATGATTTTGTTGCCGTTAAAAGACAGAATTCCGATATCGCCGAAGCGCCCCGTCTGAATCCCTTTGTATGTGCTGCCCAAGGACTCAGCGGCGTCTTCAATTAACTTCGCGTCATATTTTTTGCAAATCGAGGAAATTTCATCCAGACGAGCGGGCGTGCCGTAAAGATTGACAGCAATTACAGCTTTTGCGCCGGGATATTTCTTAAAAGCCGCTTCCAGAGCTTTCGGGCACATGTTCCATGTACTAGGCTCGCTGTCAATAAATACAGGCAGGGCACGCTCGTACTTAATGGGGTTGCATGTGGCGGCAAATGTCATGTCAGTGCAAAAAACGATATCGCCATCGCTAATGCCTAACGCTTTCAATGCAAGATGGATTGCCGCGGTTCCTGATGATAGCGCAAGAACGTGAGACGCGCCGAGATAGGCTGAAAGCTCCGCTTCAAAGCCGTCTACATTTGGTCCGATAGGTGCGACCCAGTTTGTGTCAAAAGCCTCTTTGACGTAGCTCAATTCGGTTCCGTTAAGAGCCGGATTTGACAGAGGAATTACTTTACTCATGGCATACCTCAGATTCGCTCGGTATTTCATACAATACTAACACTTTGCAGACAAAATGACAAGTTGCATAAGGTTGTTATCTGATATATACTGTGTAGATAGTTACAATTTGATTGGGATAATAACGCGGGAAGTACAGGGCTTATACTATGTCAGACATAGCAGTCATGAAAGATTTTACCAAGGGAAAGATTGCAAAGCCGCTAATGACTTTTGCGATTCCTATGCTCATTGGAAACACTTTACAGCAGCTTTTTAGCATTATAGATGCAATCATTGTTGGTAGATATGTAGGCGGCGGGGCGCTGGCGGCGGTTGGCGTTTCGCTTAGTATTGTTTTCTTTTTGGCAGCGGTAACAATTGGTCTGACAACTGGCGCCGCGGTTCTGATTGCACAGTTTTACGGTGCAAAACAACTTGTCAAATTAAAAAAAGCCGTATCGGTCAGTATTATTTTTCTCGCTGGATTATCGTTTGTGCTTACAGCAGTGGGTATTATATTTGCGCCGCAGCTTTTGCGAATATTAAACACAGACCCTGAGATATTTGATGATGCACTAATGTATTTGCGAATCATGATGTCAGGGCTTATCTTCATGGTATTTTATAACATGTATACGGCATATATGCGTGCTCTAGGAGAAACACGCCGTCCGCTCTACATACTGGTTTTCTCTGTCATACTCAGCGGCGTGTTGACGGTATACCTGGTTGCCGTGTTGGATATGGGGGTTTTCGGTGCGGCGATTTCAACGATTTTTTCCCAATTTATCGCGGCGGCTTTAAGCTACTTATATGCCAGACGAAAAATGAAACTTCTGATTATCGAAAAGCTTTCGTTTGACTCCGAACTCTTTTGGCTTATCATCAAGTACGGAGCGCCTGCGGCAGTACAAATGTCGGCAGTAACACTCTCACAAATGCTGATAACGCGCCTTATTAACGAGTTCGGGCAAGCTGCGATGGCTGGAATTACAGCCGTGAGCAGAATTGATGCTTTTGCAACCATGCCTGTGGCAACGCTGAGTATGGCAATGTCTACATTCGTTGCGCAGAATATGGGTGCAAATCTTGAGGCGCGGGCAATTAGAGGTTTTAAAATCATGTCTGTTTATATGGTGGCGTGCGCGCTTGCGATTTCGGCGGTGCTTATGGTATTTGCGCCGCAGCTCATTGCTCTTTTTATAGATCATAATGATGCAAACAGGGCAGAAATACTGAGTGTCGGGCAGGAATACTTGGGTATTATGGTCATGTTTTACATCGTGTTTGCTATTCTGTTTTCGTTTAACGGGTTTTACCGCGGAGTAGGAGATGCGGTAATTGCAATGGTATTTCCGGTAGTCAGTCTGATTATCCGTACTGTTTTTGCATACGCGCTTGTGCGGCTCGCCGGAATGGGTCCGGAGGCGCTTGCCTGGTCAATTCCGATAGGGTGGGGGATAGGTAGTGTCTTGAGTTGGGTTTATTACAAAAAGAGACGCTGGGTTGGAAAAGTTGCTGTTTGATTCTTATCGCGATTCAGACTATGCAAGCTTAATAAGCAATGTCTCCACCAACTCTAAATACTCTCTGAATGCATCTCGCAGCTCCGGGCTTTCTCCGCCAAAGGCATGCACATACTGCGGCCACATTCCCGCTGAACCGCCTCCTTCTTTATCTAGGACGGGGGCGAAAAACGGATCGTTTTCAATGCGAAGCGTAGCGTCTTCATAAAGCGAGTGTATTGCGATTCTCTGTGTTGCTTCGGCAATCGCTTCGGGTGCAAACGGATATGAGGGTGGTCTTTGAAAATGCTCGTCGGAGAAATCAACACCGTCCGCCAAGCAGCAAAGCCGTGACTAAGCCCCAAGCTATAATTGCTTTTATACGTTTATGCATTTCTCTACCTCCCACAATTTGCACAACCGCAATCGCAGGATATGACCAATGAAACGGCGCCTGCGGCTTTTGTGATTATATACTATCATAAGCGCAGGCATACTACAATGGTGTGCGTTACTTTGCGTTTCCCGTTTTAACAAATCAGTAAGTACCCCACCTCTATAGGTGGCGCGTTGTGCCATCGACCAAAATCAGTGGGAGCACAAACTCCGACTGATTTGTGAAAACTTCACTTAAAGCGGGATGCAAACGCCGCGCATTGTTTACTTGTCCTGTTTTTTGTGTTATGCTACTCGACGAGAATGAATAAAACGAAATATGAGGATTATTGCACAATGAGTAGTTTTATATCTGGGCAACCCACCGCATTCTTGCTAGCTATCGCTTTTGTTATGTTCGCGGGGGTCATGGTTTTTACGCTGTTTATAATCAAGAAGCAAAAAAAGAAAGAAGCGCAAATTAAAACACTGGATGGGATAATTAAATACAAAAAAAGGCAATCCAGAAATTTGCTTCTCTTCATGTTGGGTCTTGTCGCTGTGATTGTTCTTATTCTCATTTTTTCACCGAATGGGCAGAGCTTTTCTGTTGTGGTAAGTAACCTCTCGTCACCATACTCGATAGTGTTTGCTATCCTCATTATATTCACGTTGTTCTATGTTAGGACAGGGCAAAAATGGAGTAAAAAAATCTCTGAAGATGGAAAATCCGGGTCTCTTCCATCGATAGAGGAACGCATAAAATTAGACTCTCCATGCAAAGTAAATGTCACGATTGTATCTGAGTTTAAGGCAATGGGATATTACAGGGTATTTTTGAACAACGATAAAGCGGGAGAGTTAAAAAAAGGTCAGTCACTGACAGTTGAAACAGAATATAAGGAGAATCAAATTGTGATTTTATTTAATAACGATACGATTCAGCGAGAGTTTAATTTTCTGGCTGAATCAGGTGGTGAAAAAAGCATCACATTTGATTTAATAAATTTCATTTTAGATGAGTGATTTTTCGTAGATATTCATATTTGTTTCTTTATTTCTCATCTGGCACGGGCGAAACGATACGCCGACAGGCGGGGCGATTCAAAACCGTCTAGCAAATCAATATTCAACCCCCGCTTAACCACGCGCTTGAGGTCTTTGCGAAATTGCGTGGTCTTTTTCAACTCTAACATGGCTACTTCCGACACGCTCAATCCACCAAATCATCGGAATCTAACTCCGCCACCATTTCTTTGACGGAAGAATAGGACTTCGTTTTTATCTTACCACTTGCAATGTCCCGCGCTTCCTTCATAGCGGCTAATGTTTCATCGTTGTATTTCGGTAAAGTCATATCGAAAGGCAAGCCACCGACAATCATAGATTTGTGCAGGAAGATATTTACCGCGTCCGCTACGGTAATTCCGAAATGAGAAAAGATTCCATCAACGGCAGATTTCACTTCGGGGTCTACTCGAATATTTATATTTGCTGTTTTAGCCATATCAATCACCTCATCCATAGTATATGCTATTTTGGAAGCAAACGCAACACAAACGCGACCATTTTCAAAAACAATCGTTGAACTATCCTAGCCTTGCTGCGGGCAACTACTTGACAAGTTCGCTATCTCTTATCTGGAAAACTTGCTGTAAAAACCGTCCCGACACCCAATGCACTTGATACCGCTATTGTCCCCCCATGTTCCTGCACAATCCATTTGGCAATAGATAAACCAAGACCGGAGCCATCTTGATTTAGATTTCTTGTTTCCGTCACACGGTAAAATCTGTCAAAGATTTTATCCTGATGTTCTGCTCCAATTCCGCACCCGGTATCTGAAACGGTCAATACAATTTCTTTTTCACTCCGGGATAATGAAACAGTAATCGAACCGGAATCCGTGTACTTTATGGCATTGTCAACAAGGATTAACACAAGCTGTTTTATCCGTTTTCTGTCGCCGACAATAGAAACTTTTTCATTGGCGTTAATTTCAACGTCAATGTTTTTTTCATGTGCAAGCGGCTCAAATGGCTGGATGGCTTCAAATAAAATATCATCAAACATAAATGTTTCAACCTCAAGGGCTTGTTGGTCGGTATCCGCGCGGGATAAGGTCAATAAATCATCAACCAATTTAGCCATACGCATATTTTCCGCTCCGATATTTTCAAGCCACCTCATTTGGCTTTCAACCGTTTCTCCCGGGCTATCCATCACCAACTCTAAGTTGGTTTGAATTACGGTGATTGGAGTCCGTAATTCGTGGGAAGCGTCGGCGGTAAAATCAAGCTGCCTTTGCCA
>Ga0209755_10004496_pt1 | contig 16470 bp, 14 predicted proteins | sample TergutCo191P1_FD_187301 | JGI IMG/M metagenome (GOLD analysis project Ga0209755, IMG submission 187301) | Cornitermes sp. P1 segment gut microbial communities from Petit-Saut dam, French Guiana - Co191P1 (SPAdes) (version 2) | ecosystem: Host-associated > Arthropoda: Insects > Digestive system... | reverse complement strand
CTGCTATTTCAGATTTTTCAAAACGAGTAGGAGACGATTCTTATATTTTGGAAGCCGAAACACCGCAAGGTATACACCTCATTTTGGGTGATTGTATTGATGATTTAAGGGGCTTAATACCACAAATTAAATGAATCAAAATACCGGGATCGATATTTGGACAGATTCAGCTGAAAAACAGGCTTTTTTGGCTGAATTTTACTTTTATTTGCTATTTTCTGAATTTTACACTATTTCATAATTCCTTGTATAATAAGGATTTAACTAAACTTCAAAAATACCTTTTTGTGCCAAATTTGTAACCGCGCGCACAAGCTGATTGGCAAACTCAAGTAACCGTTAAAGATGGAAAAGGACAAGGGGGGGTTTAAAACTACCTCACTTGGGCAACAAAGTGGTTATGATGTATTTGACCTTACAATCGATTATAACAGATAATTTACGTTTCACGTGATGACGCAATGGTAGCAGGTACTAGTTTTGCCTAGTGTGGTAGTGGCGGTAAGCGACACCATATATAGCGTGGTAGGTCGTGAAAAAGGTAGCTGCTACCGTGGAGGCGCAATGGTAGCAGGTACTAGTTTTGTCCCGGTGACGCAATGGTAGCAGGTACAGGTTTTTTACGAAGGTAGCAGGTACTGATTTTGTCTCGTGGCAAGGGCGGTAAGTGACACCATATATAGCGTGGTAGGTCGCGTAAAAAGGTAGCTGCTACCGTGGAGGCGCAATGGTAGCAGGTTAAAGGTGACTGTCACCTTTACATTCTAAATTCGCTGCCAAGGTATCTTTGCCTGACCATTTCATTGCCTAGGATTGCGTCTTTGCCGCCTTTGGCGAAAATGCTGCCGTCTGCGATGATGAACGCTTCGTTGGTAATTTCCAGGGTGTCGCGCACATTGTGATCGGTTATTAGGATGCCGATACCTTTTTCGGCAAGCTGGCGGACAATTTGCTTTATTTCAAAAACCGCGATTGGGTCGATCCCGGCGAACGGCTCGTCCAGCAAAAGGAATTTCGGCTCTGTAGCAAGTGCGCGCGCGATTTCTGTGCGGCGGCGCTCTCCGCCGGATAAAGTGTACCCGTATTGCTTCCGTATCTTTGTGATATTGAATTCATCCAATAAAAAGTCAAGCCTTTCTTTTTTCTGGTTTTTATCGATGTCTTTGCGGCTTTCCATGATTGCCCAGATGTTTTGTTCAACAGTCAGTTTTCTGAAAATTGACGCCTCCTGCGGAAGGTACGCAATGCCCATCCTTGCACGGCGGTACATTGGCAGAGATGTAATTTTCCTCCCGTCCATTGTGACAGTTCCCCTGTTAGGCGAATAAAAACCGACTATCATATAAAAGATGGTGGTTTTTCCCGCGCCGTTAGGTCCAAGAAGACCGGCTACTTCGCCGTTTTTCATTGTAAAGTTAACGCCTTTTACAACTTCTTTTTTACCGAAACTTTTATGTAAATCGGCAACGCCAAGCGTATGATTAATTACAGGATTTTCTTTTTCCATCGGTATCCTAGTTAATTATTGTTCCGGAAACAGAACCTTCCATAATGACATCATCAGTTTCTAAATCGACGCGAATTCTGTCCGCCCGGAACTCGTCATTTTTTTTATACACAACAGGAAAGCCTGAAAGGTCCAGCAGTTTTTCTTGACGCCTGTAAACGGCGTATTCCGCGCGGCAGACCATATCGTTCTGAAACAGTCTGACGGCAATTTGAAAAACAGTGATTTCGTTTTCATCATCATATTCTATAAAGCGGCCTCTTGCCACAATTTCATTTTCCCTGTCTTCTAATGTTGAGTTCCCTTCGAGCTTTGCAATTTTCAGCGTTCTGTCATAACTTAGCCTGTCAGTATAAAATATTATATTTTTTTCTTCTTCAAAACCCCAGACATTTCCAATACATTCTATGTACCTGTTATTTTCGCCGTGTATTTCGATTCTATCGGCGCGAAGAAGCAGATTGTCTGATCTTACTTCGGCGTTGCCTGTTAATATTGTTGTTTCTCTTCCTAACGCTCTTGTTCCTGACATTCTATCCGCGCTGAAGGTGAAGGTATCCGCTGATAAAAGCTGTACGCCGAAAATGATAAAGAAGATTAACCACGAACCAGTTTTCACGGACATAAATTAATTTTCCTCGTTATCGTCGTGATGGTAAACGCCGCTTACCGGGCCGGTAAATTCCCATGTGCGCCTTTGGGCGTCCGCGTGAAGACCGATGCCTGTAATACTTGTTCCGTTTTGCTGATATATAACCACTTCATTATTTTCGCCGGAAGAAAGTATCTTTTGATCATCCTTCCAGTCTATTTGCTGTGTTTCTATAATGATATCTTCGGATTCAATTTCCAGCCGAACGCCATTCACCATTGAAATATCTCCTGTTTCGATATGTACAGAGGCGTTTCCTGCTTTTCCCGTAACGTTTGCTGATTGTCCCCGGCTGCCGTATTGCACAAAGGAAAAATTTTCCAGTGTCATTAATCCGCGTTTCTCGTAACGTTCAGCGCGTTCCGCTTCAAAACTGGCAATGGGGTCGGCAGATCTTACCCGCACATATTCTACATTTTCCATTACAAGATCCGGCAGGTTTCTTTCCTGTGATTCCGTTTCGCCGTAGTCAAATGTGCAGGAGTTTATAAGTAAAATAAACGCGCAGACAGCCGCCGGCTTTAAACGTTTTTTCATTTGTTCTTTTTTGCCGCCGAGATAAAATCCCTGAAAAGCGGAGACGCCGCCATTGGTTTAGATTTATATTCAGGGTGAAACTGAACAGCTACGCCCCAGGGGTAAGCTTGCGGCCATTCAACACATTCTACCAATGCTCCATCCGGCGTGAAGCCTGTTAATAATAGACCTGATTTAAGCATTTCCTCGCGGTATTTATTTGTTAATTCGTATCTGTGCCGGTGGCGTTCAGAAATCTTTTTCTTGCCGTAAGCCGCGAAAATATGCGAGCCTTCTTCATTTATTGTATCGCTTGCGCCAAGGCGCATTGTACCGCCGTAATTTTTTATATTTATCTGTTCTTCAAGAAGACTGACAACAGGATATTTTGTGTCAGGGGTAAATTCTGTAGAATCCGCGTTTTCCCATTTTAAAACATTACGCGCCCATTCAATAATCATGATATGCATTCCCAGGCAGATGCCAAGGTACGGCTTTTTATTTTCTCTTGCCCACTGAGCCGCTTTAACCATTCCGTTAATACCGCGCTGTCCGAAACCGCCGGGTACAAGGATGCCGTCGGCGTTTTCGCCGTTCTTTCCCAGAATTGAATTGACATCTTCTTTGCCTTCAAGCGATGATGAATCGATTTTTACAAGTTCAACAATTACGCCGTTTTCAAGACCGGCGTGGAAAAGCGCTTCGTACAGCGACGTATATGTGTCGTGTATTTCCATGTACTTTCCTATAACGCCGATGCGTACAGTTCCATTCCTTGCGGAAAAGCGTTCCATTACCGTATTCCACGGGCGCATATCCGCGTGGCGGCTTTCTACTCCCATTTTCCGCAGGATCACTTCGTCAAGTTTTTGTTCAAGAAAAATAATCGGTATTTGATAAATTGTTGTGTCAATATCTGGTGAAGTAAAGACCGCGTCAATATCGACATTTGTGAACAGCGCTATTTTTCTGCATGTCGCCTCTTCAAGCATTACAGGGGATCGGCATATCAATATGTCCGGCTGAATCCCGGCTTCAAGCATTGTTTTTACAGCGTGCTGCGTCGGTTTTGTTTTTAATTCACCGCCTGCGACTTCCGGTATCAGCGTTAAGTGAACAGAAAGCGCGTTTTTTCTTCCCTGTTCATGAATTACCTGCCTTGCCGCTTCGATGAAAGGAATGGATTCGATATCGCCGACAGTTCCGCCGATTTCGATGATTACCACATCGGTATCGTTATCCTCGTCCGCGACAGCGAGAATGCGGCTTTTTATTTCATCTGTGATGTGCGGGATTACCTGCACGCATTTTCCAAGATATTTTCCCTCGCGTTCTTTGCGGATAACAGAATCGTAAACCTGCCCTGTCGTGATTGAATTAGCGAGGCTCAGTCTGCCTTTTGTAAACCTTGCGTAATTGCCAAGGTCAAGATCGGTTTCCGCGCCGTCGTCTGTTACATAAACTTCGCCGTGCTGATACGGGCTCATTGTTCCCGCGTCCACATTGATGTACGGATCGCATTTTACCATGCGGACATTAAGCCCTCTGCTTTCCAGTAGTGCGCCGATTGAAGAAGCTGCGACGCCTTTCCCTAGACTGGAACAAACACCGCCTGAGACGAAAATAAACTTGTTCATGTAGTAAAAGTATGGTGAATTTATACGGTAAATACAAGACAGAAGATCGCGAGGTTTTTATAGTAAATCTCCAACGACTGAGCGTTCCAATATAATTTAAAAAATCGAACAATTCTATTATTTGTTAAGTGCAGATACTAATTTTTTTTCTTCTCCGTCTGACATTTCCGCAGGCAGGATCAGCGGATGAGTCTGTATAGGAGGCAGCAGAAAGTCCGTCTCCAGAAATTTTTGAAACAGCGCTTCCCATTCTTTTTTATTATTTTCTTTTTTTAATGTTAGATAAATTCCCCGCCTTTGCCAGATACTGCTATTTAATTCTTTCATAACACGCGGGAAGTATAATTTTGCTCTTTGCGGAGAAGCGAGTATGTCATAAATTCCGCGTGCCGCAGCGGCTAACAATACCGGCGAGAAACTGTCGCTTTTCGGAAGTTTAACAAATAGTTCTTCTGACGCGGCGGCTGTTATACATAAACCTAAAGGCAGACCGTTACGCCATGTATGTATGCCTGACAATACCGGAATGATAAAAGGCGTATCATCTGTTTTAAACGGAGTTTCCGCTGTTAAATAAGGCCGCCACAATTTTGCTTTTCCTTTAATAAAAAATTCTTTCAGCTCTTTCGGCGGCGCGGCATAGAGCCGGAAATGTCTGCCAGGCAGCAGCTTTGAAAGCGCTTTAATGAAGCGGTTTTCCGTAAAGTGCGGATAAGGCGCGTATAGTCCTCTGCCCGCGGAGTTTTTTATTTCGCGTAACATTTTCGCCGTAGTATGTCCCAGTACCGCCGCGCCGCCGTTAAGCCAGAGATCGATTAAGCGTTTGCCGCTGTTAAGATACAGCCTGAATCCTCTTGCGCGCAGCACATGCGGGACTTGCCGTAAAAGAGATAAATCATCATCTGTAAAAATATCAATATTATTCATTTTACTTTTTAATCATTATTTACTTTCTCATACGATCTGCCCTGGTGTTCCGGTAAAAAACGTTTATCAAGGCCGTTATCAAAACGGACATGAACGACAGGTCCGTCTTCGCTTTCCTTTACATCCATGACAGCTCCGCAGCCGTAATTTTCATTAAAAAGACGCTCTCCTCTTTTCCAGCCCGCGCGTTCTTCAAGTTCAGAATTAACAGAAGAAGATTTGACAGGCGCGGCGCTTTGTATATTAAACGAATTAAAACTTTGCGGACGGTTAATAAATCCATTTCTGACATTTGAAGAAAAATTTTTATGCGCATCATTTGAAATTTTTAAGCAGCTTCTGTCAATTTCGCGAAGGAACAGCGACGGCTGTGTCTGTGTTGTTCTCCCGTACATTCGCCTTTCCGCGCAGGTTGTCATGTACAGCTCGTCCATCGCGCGGGTTGCGCCGACATAAAAGAGGCGGCGCTCTTCTTCAAGATCATCACCCTTTTTGTCGTCTCTTGGAAACGTGCCCTGCTCAAGCCCGGTCATAAGTACCCGTTTGAATTCCAGCCCTTTTGTATTATGAAATGTAATCAGCGTAACGGAATCTGTCAGATTATTTTGACTGCCGGCGTTCTGTTTTAACTGCGCCTCTTCATTAATCGATCGATCAAGTTCTACGTCTTCTAAAAATTTTAGCAAGCCTTCAAAGTTATTTGAGTATTCGCTTGCTCCGTTTAAAAGCTCCTGTAAATTACTGATCTTTGAATTGCCCGAGGCTTCGTCCTGCGTTCTGTGATACTCGGCAATTCCCGAATCTATTAAAAGTTTTTCTACGCAAATTGATAAACCTTCTCCTGATTTTAAACTATTTTGTTTTAACGGTTCTTTATTTTTACCGGATGATTTTTTTGATTTTTGTTTCTTTTCATTTATAGAGGGGAGCGAGGAATTGGGAACTGGTAATTGTGAAATGTCTGATGTTTCCTGTAAACAAGACTGAGCGTCTTCTATCAATTTAATAAATTCTTTTAATCCTTTCCGCGCTTTTACCGATAACTCTGTTTTGTTTCCGGCTTCGATTAAATCAAGGCTGTCTTCGATTGCCACCTCTACAATTTTATCGGCTGAAACGCCGCCGATGCCGCGGGATGGTTTATTTACTACGCGGCGGAAAGCGACTTCATCGCGCGGGTTAACAAGAAAGGAAAGCAGCGCCAGAGCGTCTTTGATTTCTTCTCTTTCATAAAATTTTAATGAGCCGACGACGCGGTATGGGATTCCTCTACGCAGAAACATTGTTTCAAATCCAAGAGACTGCGCGTTGGTGCGGTAAAGGACAGCCCAGTCAGCCCATGTTGTTTCTTTCTTTTTTACGGAGGCTTCGATTCTATCCGCGCAAAAAGACGCTTCCGCGTTTTGATCGGTAAGGTAGGTAAGAACGGGAAGAGGGCCGTCTCCTTTTTCCGCGCGTAGTGTTTTTCCAAGGCGGCCTCTGTTGTAATCAACGACAGAAGATGCAGCTTTCAAAATCGGAGTTGTGGAGCGGTAATTTGTTTCAAGGCGGATAATATCGGCGCCGGAAAAACGGTCGGGAAACTCAAGAATATTTTTTACTTCAGCGCCGCGGAAACGGTAAATTGACTGATCATCATCGCCGACAACGCACACATAGGTTTTTTCGCCGCACAATTCTTTTAAAAGCTGAAACTGCGCCACATTCGCGTCCTGATATTCATCCACCATAATGACGGAAAATCTGTCGCGGAATCTTTGTGCGACTTCGTTCTTGCTGCGCAGAATCTCAACAGGTTTTTTTATCAAGTCGCCGAAATCAACATTGCCGATCTGCGCCATACGTTCTTCGTATTTTTTATAAATATCGCGGAATTTTTTGTTATGATCGATTACCGCAAGTTCAGGATCATCGGGAGTAAGAAAATAATCTTTTGCGCGCGATATGTTATGCGCAACATTTCTGACATCGGCTTTCGGCGCGTTGTCCATTATTGACGAAAGAAGCGATACAACGTCATCGTCATCGTAAATGACAAACGACGAATTAAGACCCGCAAGGTTTCCGTTTCGCCTCAGAAACCACGCGCCGAAAGAATGAAAAGTACGCAGCATCGCGTCTGCCGCGCGCTCGTCAATTTGCCTTGCGCGTTCTGCCATTTCCCTTGCCGCTTTGTTCGTAAAAGTAACGGCAAGGATCGAGCGCGGGTCCATTCCTTTTTCCCTTATGAGCCACGCGATCTTGGTTGTTATCACTCTTGTCTTGCCTGATCCCGCGCCTGCGAGAATTAACAGGGGTTTTCCTGTGTGTAAAACGGCGCGGCGCTGTTCGTCATTAAGCGGATCAAGATACGATTCGGCTTTTGCGTCCATTTACTGATTGTAGCATGAAATTGTATTTTAATTATTGATGTTGCCCAAGTTCAAGAACGAAGTGCAATAAAAAAGCAGGTAGAAGGGTAACCCTCTACCTGAAAACGGTTTAAACCTATAAAGTTTTGTTACTAAGCAAAAACAATAAGGAGAACCGTTATGAAAAAGAATACCTCAAAAGATGTAAAAAAGTATAGTCACCTAAGCCTTGAAGAACGTGAAGAAATGGCTATCGGGCTTGAAAAAGGTCTAAAACAATGTGAAATAGCCAAGTTATTAAACCGCAGCCCAAGTACAATATCAAGAGAAATTAAAAGAAATATGTTTATCATGGATTATGTAGTCTACAGAGCGAACGCGGCTCAAAGAAGAGCGGATTGCAAGAACAAACAAAGCCATAAAAGGCAAAGGATTCCAAGTAAAAAATTAAGACGGTTTATTTGTAAATACCTGTTTATAGGTTATTCTCCAGAAATAATAGCAGCTATGGCGTCAAATGAGAACGAAAGATGGAAAACAAATTATGAAACTATATACCAATGGATATATAACGACAGGAAGGATTTGATACCGTTTTTAATAAGAAGCCATAAAAAAAGGCGTAAAAGAGGGTCAGGAAAGCTAAAACACTGTTCAAAAATACCAAATCGTGTAACGATAGAAAAACGTCCTGACTATATTAATCTTCGATCTAAGATTGGTCATTGGGAAATAGATACGGCGATATCGCGCAAAAGTAAAGCCGCGATAATGGTATTGGCGGAACGAAAAACAAGGTATGTAATAATAAAGAAACTACAGGCAAAAACAGCTGTTGATATGCATTATTCAATAATAAGAAGTATGAAATCATTACCTTCAAAATTAAGAAAAAGTATTACATATGACAACGGATTAGAGAATGTGTTGCATGAATATACAAACAAAGTATTAAACGTTAAATCATATTTTTGTAATCCTTATCACAGCTGGGAGAAAGGAACTGTTGAGAACATGATAGGAATCATTAGAAGATTTTATCCTAAAAAAACTGATTGGAATAAAATCAGTCAATGTGACTTGAATAAAGTTGCGTATTACATTAATAATAGACCTATGAAGCTGTTAGGTTTCAAAACACCTTATCAGGTTTTCGTTGCACTTGCTTCTTGAATCCGGGTTGTTTCAAAACTAAACAATTGTTTATTTACTAATACGGCGTACGCGTAAATCCGCGGGAGCTAGAATGGCAGGACTTTGTTGAAGAGCTTTGTTACGAGTCCGTCGCTTCGTACAAATAGTGATGTCTTTTTTTTAAGAAGGAACTTTACTTATCATTATGGATACGCCGGACTTGGAAACACAACTATTGTTAACGCTGCCATAGACACTCCCGATGCTTTCCGCGTACGCCGTATTTGTAATTGATTAATTAATACCTTTGAAACAACATCAGTTTATTAATATCTTATGAATAAACCCGCTAATATATTAACATTTAATTCATAAACATTAATAACCTAGGTTTTAAACAGTTTTAATTACTAAAACATATAAATAATATTTATATCTGCACTTCTAAATCAAAACCTCTGCGGGCGGTAACCTTGCATTTAACAATAGTTCCCGCTTGTAAATTATCTTTACTTCCGGTAATAACCGCGCAGCCGTCAATGTCCGGCGCATGGCAATAAAGTCTTCCAAGCCAAATTGTACCGGCATCTTCGCTTGAATCTATCTTTTCTTCAATTAATACTTCCAGCGTTTTACCTGTAAAGCGATCCATGTTTTTTTCTGTAATCGCAGCTTGTTTTTCTTCGATTGCTTGTTTGCGCATAATAGCCGTTTTTGCCGAGACGCGGTTTTTCATGGAGTAAGCTGTTGTTCCTTCCTCTCTTGAAAACGTAAAACATCCAAGCCAGTCAAGGTTTGCCTTTTCCTGAAAGCCAAGCAGCGCGTCAAAATCTTCATCAGTTTCGCCGGGGAATCCAAGTAAAAAGGTTGAACGAATGACAGCATCCGGAAGTTTTGCGCGGATTGTATTAATTAGTTTAAGATTATTATCTTTTGTGCCTTTCCGATTCATAGCATGCAGTATTTTCGCTGACGCGTGCTGGAATGGGATATCAAAGTAAGGAAGAAAACGAATATCATTTTCCATTATGTCCAGTATTTCCGGCAGAAAATGATCGGGGTGGATGTAAAGCAGCCGTACCCAAAAATTTCCGTTTAATGCAGATATAGCTTTTAATAACTCCGGTAATCTATGATTTATTTTTTTTTCTTCTTTCGTATATGCGCCGATGTCCTGTCCGATAATACAGAGTTCTTTGATGCCGCGGTCCAATAATGTTCTGCATTCTTTTACAATATCCGGGACTGTGCGGCAAACAAGACTGCCGCGTATTAAAGGAATCGCGCAGTATGAACAGTTGTTGTTGCATCCTTCGCTTATTTTTACATAAGCGGAGCCTGGCAGCGATAAAAGCGGCCTCTCTCCCGTTGTTAAAGTTTTTGTTTTAATTTGTGTTGATCCGTTTTGCTTTTGTAAATCCGCCGATGAGTTTTTCCAAACCGATACTTTTTCCGCGATTTTTTCTTGTTCTTCTACGCCTATAAATCCGTCGGCTTCCGGCAGTAATCCGGGCAGTTCTTTCGCGTAACGCTGTGACAGGCAGCCTGCGAGCAGTATCTTTTTGCCGGGATAAAATTTCCGCCATTGTAAAACCGCGTCGATGGATTCTTTTTTTGCGCTTTCTATAAAACCGCAGGAATTTACGATTATTACATCTGCCTGTTCAGCGTCACCGGCGCATTGCCATCCTGCGTTATTTAAACGGGACATCATGTTTTCGGCATCTACCTGGTTTTTTACGCAGCCGAAAGGATCAAGAAAATATGAGTGCTTTTTTTTGGACGCAGCCAAATTTAAATTTCCAGCCGGATAACAACAAGCCTGTAACGGCCTTCTTCGTCTCTGATCCAGCGAACCTCTGCTACGACAACTTCGCCTGCGCCGCCGATTTCAACAGGGTACGTTCGTCCCCCGCCGATGACTTGAAACCTTGCCGCTGTTGCGTTAGATGACCAGATGCGAATGCCGTTTTGCGCCTGTATATCAAGCTGCTCGCCGCGCTGGAAAAAATTTTCGTTTGTTCCCGGGCGGTCGCGCTCGCTGATTATTTCCCAGCGGAACATACAGTAACCTTGAAAATTTACCTGCAGTGTAAACGGGTATGCGCTGACAGTTCCCGGAATAATCACACTGCTTGCTGCGCTTGTTGTAACGGCAGGCGCGCTTGTACCTGCATAGATCTCTGCGCCTGTAAACACTGCCGTATCCATTAGTATAAAATGCAAAAGGGCTCCCATGTCGGCATTGTTCTTGGCGAAATCTGCGACCGTTATCCGCAATTCAGGGATTCCGTCGTTGTTAAGATCGATTGTTATTTCCTGGCCCAAATCAAGGCTTCTTGATCCTTCCGGCGAGCGGATTGTAACTGTTTCGCCAAGGTTAGAAATTTCCAGTTTATATGTTTCATTATCTACGGGAATTAATATAGAGTCGCTTCTGTAAAAGCGCCTTTCCAGCGTATTGCCTTCCATTAAGTATTCAACAGGGGTGCGGACTTCCGGCGCGGCTTGAACCGGAGCAGCCGGCCTGTTTTTAATAAAATAATAAATGCCGTATCCGCCGCCGCCGATGACAATTAAAATAATAAAAAGCGGAATTAAAAATTTTGGAAGTTTCGGCTGCTCTTTTATTAGCTCTTTAGGTATCGGCTGCTCCTGGATACGGAACGCCTTATAAAGCGATATTAATTTTGTTACATCAAGATCCAGATATGAGCCGTAACTTCTGATGAAACCCAGTACATACGGCTCGCCGGGAAAAATCTCGAAATTTTCCATTTCCATCGCTTCTAAATAGCGGATAGAAATATTTGTATCTTTGCTTATTTGATCTAAACTAAGCCCTTTTTCATTACGGGTAGTTTTTAGTTTTTCACCCAGAGATTCCATTATTTCCCCGCACTAATCAAAATCCCTGAACATAAAATTGTTATACATATTTGCCGAGGCCGGAGTATCGTATATGAACCTCTGTTCCGGGATGCCAAGGTTAACTCTGATATTTGTAAAATCAAAACGGACATCGCCGTCTGCAATTGTTCTTCCTTCGATACGCCTTATTAATCTGGTCTCCGGATTTATGCTTAGAATAATTTCTCTGAAACCTTCTGATGTATAACGTCTTGTAAGGCGCAGTTTGACCACCATTTCTGATGAACTAGCGTCTAATGGCTCGGGGTTTGGACCTGTTAAAAAAGAACAGACATAATTACTTCTTAAAAGGGTGAGACCTTGTGCGCTTGCCAGAGACGCGCCTGTCGCGGATGTCGATCTGCTTCGGTTAATATTCTGGCTCAGCACAGACCTGAATTCGGGAAGATAAACGGTTAATATTTCGCCGTTAAAAACAATCACCTGATCCGCCGGTCTTGAAAAATCAATCCTTAAAAATGAAGGCTGTAAATTACTTACAATTCCAATCATGTCGGTATTACCGGATCGGATTACAATATTCGCTTCATAATCCCTTATTCCGCCGTAAGTCTCCGACACCATTCTTAAATAACCGTCTGCTGTAACTATTTCCTGTCCATAAACCAGTGAAAATCCAAATATTAATATAAAAAAAAGGGAAAACCCTCGTTTTGTCACAGTATACCCCTAAAAACGTTCTTCTTTTATTGTAGAATAATGAACTATCTTAGTCAAGCAGGGTGTTTACTCATGATATTGTCTGGGATCTGCCAGTAATAAATCCAGTTCCTTTATCATATCTGTCAGCCCTTCTGCGGAAGAAGTAGCGATTTTTGTCGATTTTATGAAATTTAGCAGTCCTTTTGAAATGTCAGCAATTGCGATGTTGATTTGTTCCGATGATCTTAACTGCTTTTCTGTTGATACCGTTATTGACTGGGCTTGGTTAGCTGTAATTCCCGCGAAGGATCGTATTTCCTTGAAAATACCTTCCAATTCTTTTATAAGGTTATTCCCTTCGATGATTTGTTCTGTGCTTTCTTCGCTGGAAATAATCAATGATGAAGATGACGCTTGTATTTCCTCGATCTGATCCCGTATAAGGCTTGTAAGAACGGTGATGTCATCGGCCAGCCTGTTTACTTCGCTGGCGACAACAGAAAAACGCCTGCCGCGATCGCCTGCGCTTGCCGCTTCCAAAGAGGCGTTAAACGCAATCACCTTTGTCTGATCTGTTATATTATTGATGCTTTTTACGATGTCGCGTATTTTAAATATTTTATTTCCTAAAGCTATGATTCCGTTTATTACATCTTCATTTTTTGATTTGATATTTTCCAGCTGATTCACGTTCCGTTCAAGAACGGAAAACACGCTGTTAATATTTCCTTCCATTTTAACCGCAATGCTCGCGACGCCGGATGTTTTGTCTGCGATTTCTTCTGCGATATACGCGTTCTCTTTTACTGTGCTTTCAATTTCCTGAATGCTCGCCGCCTGATTATTCGCTGTTGTAGAAATATTTTTTGAAGATAAAAATATTTCGTCTGTTGATTTTCGGATTGTTTTTGCTATATTCCGGCTTTGATCCACGGTTCTTTCCGCGGTTTCTGTCGCGATGATCTGCAGTTCCAGCATTCTGCTGAAAAGTTTTAAAAGACGTTTGCTCGCGATGCCTGTTATTACGCCGGAAAATACCATCGCCAGAATGCGGAAAAATTCTATATAAAGCGGAAAGCGTACATTAACTGTTTCTCCGTTAATAATTGCACTATAAGGAAGATCGATTACATTGCCTGCCGCCAGTATAACAATTAAATAACAAACACCTGCATATATGCCGGAGAAGACAGCGCATTTAAAACTGTATCTGAATGAACCGATTAAAATCAACATAAAGTAAAAAAGAGATTGAATGGAAAGGAATATTATCGGCGGACATGATTCAGGATATGTATTAGTAAGCCATATAATTGCGCTTACGATTGTCATATCAAAAATTATTATAATATATTTTAATGAAGTATGAAAGGTTTTCTTTTTTCTAAGAAAGAAAAATAAAAATAATGAATACAAAAAAAAGATTGATGTGCCGATATGTACGTGCCATGGCGGATAACCGAAACCTTCCGCGTTTCTGATAAATGATATAAAAGGCAGGCTAATAATATAAATAATCGAAAGCAAAACCCGGATTTTGCTGATTAGCTTTTCTCCGTTTAATTCACTGTTGGCTATTTTTTCATCTATTTCCATGTCAGCTTCTTATTTTTGATTATAATTCATTTTTCCAAAAAAACCCACATACAGCGTGTAAAGTTGACAATCCAGTACAAGGGTGTTAACCTGTTTGTGTTGGTCCAGTAGCTCAGGGGATAGAGCGGCCGCCTCCTAAGCGGCAGGTCGGCTGTTCGAGTCAGCCCTGGATCACTGCTAATTTTAAGAACCAGATAGGTTCTTAAAATTAGCAGCAGTTTTTTGGCTTAAGCCAAAAAACTGCGTTTTTCTGAAACTTCAGTTTCAGAAAAACAGTGAGCATATAAATACTGCGGCCGTCGTATAACGGCATTACCCTAGCTTCCCAAGCTCGTGACGCGGGTTCGACTCCCGTCGGCCGCTTAAGTTAAAAAAAAGAAAGAAAGATAGTTAAGCAGCAGATGATTTATTAACCCAGCAGATCTTTTGCCTTCTTCACCATACTTTTCACATCAAGGCCGTAGCGGTCTACAAGGTAATCCTGTGTGCCGACTTCGCCGAACTCGTCGTTAATGCCGATGCGCGCGAATCTGCAGCATGTTGTTTTTGCAGCGCTGCCGCAGCAATCGCCGGTGCTGCCGCAATTCTCTGCGAGAATTTCCGCGACTGCGCTGCCAAGTCCGCTCATTTTTTGCGCGTTCTCCGCGCTGATAATCGCGCGCACTTGGCCGGCCTGTTCTAATATCGCGTCACTGTCAATCGGTTTTAAAGTGAGCACATCAAGAACGCCCGCGCTGATTCCTTCTTTTGCAAGTTCATCGCATGCTTTCAACGATTGATTTACCATTAAGCTGCCAAGCGCGACAAAGCAGATATCTTTTCCTTCTTTTAAAACTTTCGCTTTGCCGAATTTAAAAGTTTCATTTTCGCCGTAAAGATACGGGACAGGTTTTCTTGGGATGCGAAGGTAGTGGCAGCCGTATTCTTCAGCCATAAGACGGACAAAAGCGGCGCACGACGTTGGGTCTGAAGGTTCGATCATCGTGAGTTTTGGAATTACGCGCATTAAAGCCAATTCTTCAAAAGGCATGTGTGTTCCGCCGTTGAAAGCGGCTGTCACGCCGGGGTCCGTTCCTATCAGTTTTACGTTTAATTTCGCGTAATTCGCCGAAAGGAAAAACTGATCGTACACGCGCCTTGATGAAAAGCAGCCGAAGCCCGAGGCAAACGGAATTTTTCCAAGCGTGGAAAGTCCCGCTGCGATGCCGATCATATTCGCTTCCGCCACACCGCAGTTAAAAAATCGATCTGGATATGTTTTTTTAAAAACGCCGGTGTTGGTGCAGCTCATAAGGTCTGCTTCCAGCACTACGATATCTTTATTTTTTTCAGCTAACGCGACGATTGTGTCGACATAAGCCATTCTCATTTCTTTTGATTGTTGTTCCGCCATTGTTTCCTCCTTATCCTAATGCCGCGATTGCTTCTTTGGCTTTTACCATGTCGAATGCCATGCTGTGATTTTTTTCGACGCCTTCGGCGAAGCTGCATCCCTTTCCCTTGATTGTATGCATAACGATCATCGAAGGTCTTTCTTTTTCAGCTGACGCTTTTTCGATTGCGGCGTCAAGGGCTGCGACATCGTGGCCGTCAACTTCCTGCGTAAACCAGCCGAAGCTTTCCCATTTCGCCGCGATGCTGCCCATATCAAGAATGTCCTTTGTAAAGCCGTCAAGCTGCTGTTTGTTATGATCTGTAAAAGCGATTAAATTTGGAAGTTTCTGATAAGCGGCGAAAAGCGCACCCTCCCAAATCTGCCCTTCGTTTGATTCACCGTCGCCGATAATTGTGTAAACCTTCTGCGGTTTTTTGTCCATTTTTAAACCAAGAGCGATGCCGATCGCGGCGGAAAAACCCTGCCCAAGAGAACCCGTTGTCATGTCGATGCCGGGAGTCTTATTACGATCGCAATGACTGGGAAGACTTGTTCCGCCTTTATTAAGAGTGGCAAGCCAGTCTTTGGGGAAATATCCGCGAAGCGCCAGCGTTGCGTAGACCGCGGGACCTGAATGTCCTTTGGACACCACAAGCTGATCGCGGTCTTCCCAGCGCGGTTTTTGCGGATCGATTTTCATCCTGTGAAAATATAGCAGAGCCAATAGGTCAACGATTGACATAGCTCCCCCGATATGCCCTGTTCCAAGCGTGCCGATTTCTTCGATTGTCAGTTTTCGTATTTCCTTTGCTGTGGTTTTTAATTTTTGTTCAGTTTCTTTGTCCATTTTTGACTCCTGTTTTTGGCTCTATGTTACGCTGCCTGCGTTAAAGCAATCGCGCTTGTTAACTTTAAAACTATCACTGCGCTCCTGATATTGTTACTCTGTCAAAGCAGCACCATGGCAGTATATTATAACCGCTAAAGCTGCGTTCTTTAGATATTTCAATTTTTGCAAGAACATCAATCAGATTGAAGGATACCATAGTTTCTTTTAATGCTCCTGCGATTTTGCCATTTTCTATCAGGAAGCTGTTTTTTGCAACCCCTGAAACATCGCCGCTTGGCCCGGGAGATCCGCCGGAAAAACGGTTTAATAAAATGCCGCGGCTGGTTTCTTTAATTATATTTTCAAGAGACGC
>Ga0209755_10004495_pt1 | contig 16478 bp, 13 predicted proteins | sample TergutCo191P1_FD_187301 | JGI IMG/M metagenome (GOLD analysis project Ga0209755, IMG submission 187301) | Cornitermes sp. P1 segment gut microbial communities from Petit-Saut dam, French Guiana - Co191P1 (SPAdes) (version 2) | ecosystem: Host-associated > Arthropoda: Insects > Digestive system... | reverse complement strand
GATTCGCTTCAAGAGGCGTGGGAAGATTCGCCGCAGGATACACCGTATCCGCCGGATGCAAAATTAACCGTTAATACTACAACGGAAGACTCGAACATGGTTTCTATGGAAACCCAGAGCGATTTTGCTGATGTCCGCGGACAGGCGATTTATAAACGCGCTTTGGAAATTGCCGCGGCGGGCGGACATAATGTGCTTGCGTTCGGGCCGCCCGGCGCGGGAAAGACAATGCTCGCGAGACGGCTTACAACGATAATGGCTCCGCTCACGCCGGATGAGGCGGTTGAAGTGACGCGCCTTTACAGTCTCGCGGGGCCGTTTTCACATAACGGAGACAGTAACACGATCAGGTTTATTGACCGCCTCATCACAAGAGCGCCTTTCCGCGCCCCGCACCATTCCGCAAGCGCGGAGGGTATTCTCGGAGGCGGCAGGATTCCGCGCCCGGGAGAAATCAGCCTTGCCCATTTCGGCGTTCTTTTTCTTGATGAAGCGCCGGAATTCAGAATCAATGTGCTGCAGGCGCTTCGCGAGCCGCTCGAAGACAGGATTATCAGCATTGTCAGAGCGGAAGGCCCGGTGCGTCTCCCTGCGGAATTTCAATTACTAATGACGGCTAATGCCTGCCCCTGCGGACGACTGGGAATGCGCAGCACGGCTGAGACAGGCAATAATTGTTTTTGCTCGCCGGAAGAAATCAATCGTTACTGGCGCAGATTCGGAGGAGCCCTGCTCGATCGGGTAGAAATCAGGGTTATCGTACGTCCGCCTAAAATTGATGAAATGGGCAGGAGCATCTTTCAACGAAGTTCCCCGCAAAACTCTTCCGGTAATACGGAAGCATGCGAAAGTTCAGCCGCCATTGCTTGCCGTGTTAGAGCGGCAGTTGAAATTCAACGCCATCGTTTTAGAGGGACAGGAGTACGCCGCAATGCTTTGATTCCGGCAGGTAAAACTGCCGAATTGTGTCCCCTCAATGAAAAGGCTGAAAACGCTTTTCATATCGCTGTCGCGAAATTAGGGCTTTCAGCCAGGGCATATCACGGGATTTTGCGCGTTTCCCGAACCATCGCCGATCTGGAGGGCAAGGACATCATCGGAACCGAGCACATTCTTGAAGCGGTTCAGCACCGCCGGTTAGGGGAGGATCCATGGGAAATTATTTCAATGTAATGACAAAATGTCTTTACGTATGTATTGACAAATATTTTTAGGAGAATTATAATGGAATTAAAGTTTGAATGGGACGAAAAGAAAAATATCGTCAATATAAAGAAACATGGTGTTTCTTTTGAGGAAGCAGAAAAAGTCTTTTTCGATCCAAAGTACTATGAAATGTACGACGAGATTCACAGCTTATTTGAAAAGCGGTGGATTATTATTGGCTTAGCCGGATTAAAGGTTTTAAAAGTCGTTTTTACAGAGGTACCTGCCATTAAAACGGCAGATAATACCAAGAAAAGAAACGTCATAATCCGGATAATATCTGCCAGAAAAGCAGATAAACACGATATGGAGGTATATTACTATGGGTATGGTACGAAGAATAGTAAATTCTGATAATTTACATCTTTCCGAGGAATCAATTGCAAGGCTGAACGCCCTGGACGACAGACCGATTGATTACAGCGATATTCCGGCGCAAACAGTCGAAGAAATGCGAAAAGCGCATCTCAAGGCAGTTGAAATGCGCAGGAAACAAATGTTTTCCCTGCGGCTGCCAATTTCAACAATTACATGGTGGAAATCTATGGGGGACGGATACACAACAATAATGGCGCGGCTCTTAGACGAAGCAAGAAAGCACCCTGAATGGATTAAAATGTGCTTGTAGCAAAGGCGCTTTGGGGCTGTCTAAAAAGAAAAAAAGTCCACGCGATAAATTCTTACTTTTCGGACAGCTCCGCGCCTTTTTAACTCTGCAATATTAACAAAGCTCCGGTATCGCTTCTAAAATCGTGTCGCTTATTTTCCTGCCCTTGCCGGAGTACCCAAGCTTTCGGTCAGGGCGCAGTGAGCCGTGATAATCGCTGCCTTCGGTGATGTACAACCCAAGTGACTTGCCAAGCGCTTCGAGGCGGCGGCAGGCGCTGCTTTTTGCTGTGGGGTGCCAGGCTTCAAGACCCATCAAGCCCATGTCTTGCAGGATTTTGATAAGTAAGGGAAGGCGTCCCCACGCTACATAGAGCGAAATGGGGTGAGCCAGAATCGGGATGCCGCCTGATTCGCGAATCAGGGTGACTGCCTCTTCAAAACGCAATCCTTCCTTCGGCACGTAGAAAGGTTTTCCTACGCCTATGTAGCGGTCAAAAGCCTGTTTAATGTTTTTTACAACTTTATGTTTCACTAATAAAGCGGCAAAATGAGGGCGGCCTATCGCGTGACCGCCTGATAAACTGACAAGCTCCTCCCATGTTGCATCGATGTTGAATTCGTGCAATCTATCGAGAATTTGCCGGTTTCGAGTTTCGCGGCGGCGGAATAATCCGTCAATAGCGGCAAGGAAAGCCGGACTGGGAGCGGTAATTCCTAAACCAAGCAGGTGGAATTCGCCTCCCGGACCAAGCCCGGGAATATCTTTTTTGCCTGACCAGTTAATATTAATCTCAATTCCGGGGATAAATTTGAAATTTTCTACCAATTTTGCCGCTGTTTTTGCACTTTCCAAGCCTTTGATGGTGTCATGATCGGTGAGCGCCAGACCTTGAAGCCCCATTTCGGCAGCTTTGTTTATCAATACGGCAGGCGCCAGTTCACCGTCAGAAAAGTTTGAATGGGTATGTAAATCAATCATCAAGATAAATTGTATCAAATTTTTGCCGTTTTATACATAAATTTACCGATAATTATATGAGATCGTTGATCATTGGAGCTATAACCATTAGAATAATAATAGAGCCATTTTCAAAAGGACGGGTTTTAAGTGTTAGAGTATGTTTTGGAAAACGGAGTTATAGTTTCTCCGGGTAAAAAAGAACATACCGGTAATTTGGGAGTTAAAGGAGATACGATTGTTTCTCCGGGCGGTATCAAGCCTTTTATAAAAATCAATTTGAAGGAAAAATCCTTTGTGTATCCTTCTCTGATAAACACTCATGATCACTTGCAGGGAAATTATCGGCCCCCTGTCGGTCCCAAAATAGGTCATTTTTATCAGACATGGCTTCCGTGGGATAATGATTTGAAAGCGTCAAAAACATTTCAGGAAAGATCAAAACTAACCAGAGAAGATCTTTACGCTCTTTCGTCATATAAGTGTTTGTTTTCCGGCGTAACAACAGTTAATGATCATTTTCCTCATCATTTAAATCATCACATATTACCGACTTTGCCTGTCAGAGCAATTCAAAATTACGCTATCGCGCATGAATGTGTTTCGTATGAATTAAAATGGGGTGACGGCATTGAAACCGAACACGCGCTGGCGGTAAAAAATAAATGGCCGTTTATCACTCATCTTTCGGAAGGATTTGAGAAGGAAGCGATAAGCAGCATTGACAGGCTAGAGCAGAAAAAAGTTCTTGACAACCACTGTCTTTTTATTCATTGTATCGCGTTCAGTGATGAAGATATTAAAAAGGTATCGAAAGCGGGCGCAAGCGTTTCATGGTGCGGTTTTTCCAATATGTTTATGTTTAACGTAACGGCGAAAATCCGCAAAATGCTCAAAGCCGGAGTCAATGTTACAATCGGAACGGATTCATCGGCAACAGGCTCGGCAAATCTTCTTGCGGAAATGAAATATGACAGAGAGCTTTACCGTACGCTTTACGGAGAAGATCTTCAGGCAAAAAAAATCTTCGAGATGGTTACAATAAATTCTGCAAAAGCTTTTTGGATGCAGGAAAAAATAGGAACCCTTGACGAAGGAAAGTTAGGTGACATTCTGGTTCTTAAGGCAAAGAACGACTGCCCTTACGAGAATCTTGTTAACGCCGGAATGAAGGATATCGAACTTTTGATTATTGCTGGAACTCCGATTTACGGCGAAACGCGTTTCCTTGATATTTTTAGCGGGGAGCCGCTAATAAATGGGCTTCCCAAAGGATACACACAGATAAAAGTCGGAAGTAAGACGATGTTTGTAAAAGGCAATCCGTCAGGACTTTATAACCATATCAGAGATAAAATTGGTTTTAAAAAGAAACTTGATTATCTTCCTTTCGAGCCTGCCGCCGAGCCTCACAGAGGCGAGGAAAAGTTATAATGCCGAAACCAGCTCAATATCGTTCAGGTTCCATAATTTACTTTCAGGGTGAACCGGCGGATAAAATTTACATTCTACAGACAGGAAAAGTAAGCCTTGGTTATCAGGACATAGAGAACGGAAATGAAGTGAGAGATTCTGTGCAGCCGGGAGAATTTTTCGGCGTAAAATCGGCGATGGGACGTTATACGAGAGAAGAAAACGCGGTTGCCCTGTCAGACGCGACTGTAATGGTTTTTTCTGTTCCTGAATTTGAAGCTATAGCAATGGCAAATACCAGAATAATAATGAAGATGCTGAAGGTTTTTTCAAACCAGATGCGCCGCGTTCATAAACAGGTTTCTAAAGTAATGTCAAAGGAAGAACAGCAGCCGGCGGATGGTTTGTTTCATGTCGGCGAATTTTATCTGAAAAATAAACGTTTCTCTCAGGCAAAACACGTATTCAGCCGTTATCTGACATTTTATCCTTCGGGAAAAGACGCAATTCAAGCGTCAAAAAATATTGAGATTGCGAAAAATTCCATTGCCCGTTTCGGAGAGGGGAAAGACTCCGGCGCAGCTTCCGGTTCTTCATCCGCGGCATCCAATTCAAGCAAAATAACAAAGGCGTTTTCAGATGCGGTTAGTCTTATATCGCAGGGGAAATATCAGGAAGCTATAATGGCTTTTAAATCAATAGTAGATTCCTATCCCGATACGGAAATTGCCGCAAACAGCACATTCGAAATCGGCCGCTGTATGTTCCTTCTTGAAAAATTTGAAGAGTCTATCAAGTTCTATTCAACAATGCTGACCAAATATCCGAAACATCCTAACTTAAAAGAAACAATGTATATTATAGGTCAATGCAACGAAAAATTGGGCAGGCAGGATCAAGCATCTGCGTTTTATAAAAAGATTTTATCGATCGGCGGAAGTGATGATGACAGTACGATTATAAAAGCAAAAAGGGCGTTGAGCATGCTCGCGCAGGGGGCATAAGATGGCTATGGATATGTCCTCATTCGGACGTTTTTCACGGACATTTCAAAAAGGAGAAATCATTTTTTCCGAGTTTGAACTTGGAGATACTTTTTATCTCATTCAGTCAGGAAGAGTTCAGCTTGTTAAACTTGTAGGAGATATCGAAAGAACTCTTGATATTCTTCAGCCTTCGGAAATGTTCGGCGAAATGGCGATACTTGAAAATTCACCGCGATCCGCTACCGCGATTGCCCTTGACGAAGTAAAAGTTCTTGAATTTAATTCTCAAAATTTTGAAATACTTTTACTGGGAAATCCGCAGATTGCCCTTAAATTACTGAAGATGTTTTGTAAACGCATTTATGATTCAAAAAGACGTTTTATGATTCTTACGCTCCCTGATCCTCAGGCAAAAATCGCAGACGTATTTTTGATGCTTGATGAAACGCAGCCTGACATCGACAAGACAACCGAAAAAAGAGAATTCAAAACAACGGTCGAAGGCGTGGCTCACTGGGCGGGAATGAGCGTTAATGAAGCAAGAGATGTTTTAGGTCATTTTGTCACTCAACGCCGAATAGAAATATTTACGGATAAAATAAGCGTAAAAAATATTAATGATTTTTCCCGTTTTGTCAATTCAAGACGCAATAATTCAAGAGGATCATAACTAACAATTTTTACAACTTTTACAGCTCCGATCATTCGCGTAAACCTATTCAATTTCTAATTAACTTGTTATCATTGATTAATGGACAGTAAAAAACTTCTTGTTATTTCTGATACACACGGCAGCGTAAATGTTTTAAAAGCGGTTTTTAAATGGGCAGCGGAAAGAATGCCGCCTAAAGATTCAATCTGCGCTGCCGCTTTTCTTGGTGACGGAATTGAAGATATTAATCCGGCGATGGACGCGGCGGGATTCTCGTGCAACTGGGTTATAATAAAAGGAAATAATGATTTTTATGTTAAAGAAGCGGAATCCGCTGTCTTTGATTTTGTTAATTATCGTTTCTTAATTTGCCACGGGCACCGCTACAGTTTATACGGCGGTTATCACGCGCTTGTAACGGCTGCGAAAGCCAACGATGCGAATGTTGTGTTATCAGGCCACACTCATATTCCGCATCAAAAAATAGTTGACGGTATTTATCTGATTAATCCGGGAAGCGTAGGCCGCCCCCGAAGCAGGATAGGCTCAACTTTCGCTGTAATTGAATGTGAAGAAGGGAAACAGTTAAACGTAGAGTTTTTCGGCATTGACATGAAGGGAAAAATACAGGCTGTAAAAATATAGGTTCCTACCCCATCACAACAGCAATTTTATGAATCTTCCCGTCACCGTATACAGGCAAAACAGTTCCGTTAAGCGCTTTGCCGTCCGCTGAAATTGACTTCACGCCTTTTTCCGCGCCCGCGCTGTTGTCAACTGTTATGTGATAATCCGCGCCGCGGAAATGGCGCGTAACGGTAAAACCTTTCATGTCGGGCGGGATGCACGGGTCGATTAAGAGACCGTCAAAGGCAGGTCGTATGCCGAGAATGTACTGCGAAATACTGACGAAAGCCCAAGCGGCAGTTCCTGTCAGCCAGGAGTTTTTCGCTTCTCCGTGGCGGGGCGCGTCTTTTCCCGCAACCATCTGCGAGTAAACATACGGCTCCATGCGGCGAAGATAACTGTCGTCTTCGCGGTAAGCGGGACAAATTTTCGCGTATGTTTCAAACGCCCGCTTTCCTCTTCCAAGACGCGTTTCCGCTATTGTTATCCACGGATTGTTATGGCAGAAAATACCGGCGTTTTCTTTGTACCCGGGCGGGTAGGAAGAAATTTCACCTAACTCAAGATGATATTCTTTGTACGCGGGCTGTAAAAGCACAATGCCGTATTTTGTATCAAGATGATCCTTTACTGAATCAAGCGCTTTTAAAGCGTGTCCGTCTTCAAGACCGATGCCCGCCATTACCGCGAAGCCGTTTGATTCGATGAAGATTTTTCCGTCATTACATTCGCGGCTGCCTATTTTGTTGCCGTGAGCGTCATAGGCGCGAAGGAACCATTTTCCGTCCCAGCCGTGCTGATTCACAGCTTCAATCATCGTTTTGATTTCTTTTTCCGCGTATTCGGCTTCTTCTATGCGGTTTGTTCGTCTGCAAATTTCAACGTAATCAGAACCGGCATACGCGAAAATCGCCGCTATTAAAACAGATTCCGCGATTCCGCTTTCATAATTTGCTGTTGTTTGAAATGACTCGCCCGGTGTTTTAGAAAAACAATTAAGGTTCAAACAGTCGTTCCAGTCAGCTCTGCCGATAAGCGGTAGCTTGTGCGGACCTTTATGCGTTACGGTGAAATCGAAAGAGCGTTTTAGGTGAACAAAAAGAGTGTCAGCAAGTTTTTCATCATTATTAAACGGAACTTTTTCTTCGAGGATGCCGTAGTCGCCTGTTTCCTTTATATACGCTGCAACACCGCAGATCAGCCAAAGGGGATCATCGTTAAAGCCAGTGCCGACATCATTATTTCCGCGTTTGGTCAGCGGCTGGTATTGATGATAGGCGCTGCCGTCGGGAAACTGCGTTGCGGCAATGTCAAGAATGCGGGCGCGGGCACGCTCGGGGACAAGATGCACAAAGCCCAGAAGATCCTGATTTGAATCGCGGAAACCCATGCCGCGCCCGATACCGGATTCAAAAAACGAGGCACTGCGCGACAAATTAAATGTTACCATGCACTGATATTGATTCCAAACGCCTGCCATTCGCGCCATGTTTTTATCTCCGGGCCGGGAAAGCGCCGAAGAATCTACTGTAAAACGGCTTAATACATTTGCCCAGTAATCTTTTAATGCGGCTAACGCTTTATCAACGGCTTCAGGAGTTTTAAATTTTTCAAGAAGATCATAAGCGGGTTTTTTATTAATAGCTTTTAACAACGCGTCATCATAACCGGCAGGAGTTTTTATTGTCAGTAAATCGTTTGGATTAAAGCTTATCCATTTTTGATCTTCGGGATTTTCACAGTATCCAAGCACAAACACATAGGTCTTTGCTTCGCCGGGAGCGAGATTTACCTTGATGTGATGCGATCCAATCGACGCCCAGCCTGACGCGATTGAGTTGTTTGATTTTCCGTTAAAAACAGTTACAGGAGCCTCAAAACCGTCGTATAAGCCGAGAAACGATTCTCTGTCGGTGTCAAAGCCGTCAATCGGCGCGTTAACAGCCCATACCGCGTAATGATTGCGGCGTTCGCGGTACTCGGTTGTATGGTAGATGCATGATCCGTCAACCTCAACTTCGCCGATGCTTAAATTCCGCTGGAAATTTGTCATGTCATCATACGCGTTCCATAAACAAAACTCGACAAATGAAAACATATCGACATTTTTTTCCGCATTGGTTTCGTTTGTCAGCGTTACTTTGTGTATTTCGCAATTGTCACCTAACGGCACAAATGAAAGCTGCGAAAACGCAAGCCCGTTGCATACCGAAGAAATACGGGAATAACCCATTCCGTGGCGGCACTCATAACTGTCAAGCACCGATTTCATCGGCAGCCATGAAGGAGTCCATACATCACCGTAAGTTGTTTTGTCACGCAGGTAGAAGTAACGTCCGCCGGCGTTTACCGGCACATTGTTGTAGCGGTAACGGATCAGGCGCAGCAGTTTCGCATCACGGTAAAAACAATAACCGCCAGATGTATTGGAAAAAAGAGAGAAAAAATCTTCGCAGCCCAGATAATTAATCCACGGAAAAGGAGTATCGGGACGTGTGATTACATATTCACGCGCGTCATCATCGAAATAGCCGTATTGCATATTATTCTCCTAAAATTATTTATACAAAGTAAACATATACGCTGAAAATATCAGAAGCATGATTGCTCCTTCCCAGCGGTTAATTTTTCCTTTTGATAAAGGTACCATGACGAGTAACAGTACAATTGATATGCCGAACAGCCATATCATGTCGGTAATAAACGTTGTACGATCGCTGACGCTTATCGGATGCACGACCGTAGATACTCCCAAGACGCCTGTTATATTAAAAAAGTTTGATCCGATTATGTTTCCGATTGAAAGATCCGCTTCTTTTCTGAATGCGGCGATTAATGATGATACCAGTTCAGGGGCGCTTGTTCCGACAGCGACAATAGAAACTGCTATTACGCGCTCGCTGACTCCCCATTGTCTCGCGATCATGCGCGCTCCTTCAACAAACCAGCCGGAGCTGAAATAAAGCCCGGCTACCGCCGCTATTATAATTAAAACTGCGAATATCGGCTTCATGGTTGCAGGTTCTATTTTTTGCGCTTCAACAGTGTTTTTCTTTGATTTAACAACAGTCCAAACAGTGTATGCTATCAATATTATTACAAAAGAAATACCTTCAAAAAGTCCGATAACGCCGTTTAATCCAAATAATAAAACCAGAACTGTTACAAGAAACATTATTAAAAAATCAAAACCGATTGCTTTATTTCTTATTGGTATAGGTGATATTATTACCACTATAGCTAAAATACACCCAATGTTCGCGATGTTTGATCCAATTACATTTCCAAGAGCAATGTCGTATGATCCGTTAAGCGCCGCTCCAACACTGATAAACATTTCCGGGGCTGATGTTACATACGCTACGATTGTCAATCCTACAACAAGAGTGCTGATTTTAAAATATCGGGCTATCTGGACGCTGCCTGTTACAAGCCAGTTTCCGCATATTATTAAAACAGCAAGACCTGCGACAAGATAAATATACGGAATAAATGCAGCAAATCCTGTTCCGGAAAGCAATTCATTCATGCGCTGTTTCTCCCTCTGACTGGTTTATAAAATGATTTTAATATTGCCATAAACTTTTAAAAACCTCAAGTGATATTACCATGATTTAATAAAAAAAACAATGTGGTAATTTATATTCCGTAAAAAATTACGAATGTTCCGCGGAATGATCATTTTCTTTGCGGTAATAAATTAACGTGATTACAAGTCCAATCGCTAAAATAAAAAGATTTAACACAAAGGGCAGATTTCTGGAAATATCGGAGAGCATACCGCCTATCCAGCCGAAGGGACTTGTTACAATCATCATGAACATGAAACGCAGACCCATGATTCGGGCGCGTTCGTTTTTATCAACATGAATTGCAATTAAAGATTCGCATAACGTCATAAGAACCCCAAGACCGAAACCGTCAAACGCGAGCGAGACACAAATAAGCGGGTATTTTAATACGCCTTCGGCAGGAATCAAAATAAGAAGGAGCTGACCGATAAAATATGAAATGAACGTAAGAATTAGCGGAACTTTTAACAGCCCTTTCAAAAATCCGGGGATAACGAAAAACAGAAAAAATATCGCCAAACCTGATCTTAAAACATAAAAAAACGGAAGAATTGCTTCGGGAACAAGAAGTTTTTTGTTGGCAATAATCGGCCAGAAAGCGGTGTTAATTGTCTGCACTATAAAGCCAAGAGCGGCAATCACTATCGCAAAAACAGTACCGCGTGATTTTAGAATTATTTTAATGATTTCTCCGTAACCGCCTGCAAGCTGAAAAATATTTTTACCATGTGTTTCAGCAAGCCGCATTTTCCCCATCTCAGTTTCTTTTGACGCGAAATAAAGAATTATTATTTTTAAAGTCATTAAAATAAAACCGTTTACATAGAGTATGCGAATCGCGGGAACAAGCGTTAATTTTGAAATTAAAACAGAAGAGATCGGAGCAAATACGGCGGAGAGCTGCCCACAGGCAATTACTATCGAATAAATTTTTGTTATCTGCTTTTTTTCCGCGTCTTCAACAAGCAGGCAATGCCAGCTATTAGACGTAACTCCGTTTGCTCCGTTAAGAATTGCCGCGGCAAGAAAGAACCAAAAACCCTCGGCACGCCACCAAATTAAAGAAGGTATGCTCCATGCGATAAAATCAAAAACCGCCGTGGATTTTCTTCTGCCCATTTTGTCGGTAAAAGGACCGCTGAAAAATGAGAACACCATCTGAATTAAAACATTAATTGTTACAAGAAAACCAACCTGCGTATCACTCAATCCGAGCGCAAGCATATATACCGAGATATACGGCATACAGAGATTCATAGATAAACCCCAAAGAGGTTCCGTATAAACGCAGGCTCGCGGATTGCCTTTTAATTCGCGTAACGTAGAAAATAACGTGTGCTTCATTTTAAAAAACTTCTTCTAAAACATAAAAAACGCTTTTATCCGTTCCAAAAACAATTCTTTTTCCGGCAATTACCGGCGCTGATAAAATTGAGCCTTCCAAATCCATCTGCCAGAGCTGCCTGCCGTCACGCGCGGAAATACAAACAAGTCTGGGCGGATTATTTTCATTTCCTAAAAGACCGAAATAAACGCAGCCGCCCGCAGTCGTCGGAGCGGAGCTTACGGGAGCGTCAAATTCACGTTCCCATTGAAGCGTTCCGGTATTCGCGTGAAAAGCGCGTGCCGTACAATCACCGCCGGTAAAAATAACCAAATCTTTCCAAACAGCAGGCGCCATAAAATCAAGTTTATCCAAATTTCCGGAAAAGTAATTCCATAATTCATCAATGTTATTGAAATTCAATTTTCCGTCTTTATATTGACGCCAGACAACTTCTCCCGTATGACGATTAAACGCATGATAGCCAAGATACATTCCGCTCCAATTAATGTCCGCCGTTCCCATGTATAATAAATTTCCGCGGATCGCGTTAACTGAATACCACACAGCTTCAAGTTCGTTATACGGAAGATACCACAGAAATTCTTTTTTATTGATATCATAAGGTCCGACCATATTTGTTCTTGGACCAAATGCGTAATACATCACATCATCAGCCATAAGAAAAGTTACATTGTACCAGCCTGGATTAAAAACTCTGTGCTGTTCGATTCCGTCAGGCGAAAGAAAATAAACCGCGTCAGCGTCTCCGACAAAAATGATGTAATCTTTGTATCTTTGAACCTGCGAATTAATCTGACTCCTAGTTCGGAAAGTCCAGACTTCTTCTCCTGTTTCGCGTAACAGCGCGTACAGCTTTCCGTCTTTACTGCCAAAGTAAACTTTATCTTTATCCGCGTACGGAATTGAATTAATCTCCGCTCCGCTTTTAAAAACCCATCGCATAAACCCGCTTTCCGCGTCAAGAGCGTAAAAATTGCCGTCATCAGAACCAAAATAAATAGTATCACCGATTACAACAGGAGGATTGAGAGAGCGGATTGTATCATCACTTGTTTGAAGATTGATTTTCCAGCGCAGCCCAAGCGGCGGAGTAATCCGCGAAGAGCTTGCGCCCCTTCCGCCTTCGCCGCGGAACTGCACCCAGTCAGTGTTACGCGAACATGAATTAAATAAAATTATTACAAGTAGAAAAATTAATAGATTCACACGGAGGCATAGCATTCCTTCGGAATGTAAAGACACGGAAGATTTCATAAGTAGGCTAGCCCCCTTAAATTAAAGATGCGTTTAATATTTTGAATTAGTCCTCTTTTTCGTGTTGATAAAATTGCTTTATATTCCCGATAGAGTAATTGAAAGCGGGCATCCATTTCTGTTTGCTCTTTAAATTCCCGCCAGCGTATCTCAGAATAAATATCAGCAAATGTTTTTAAGTGTATGATTTCATCATTCTCAATTCTTTGTTCTTTGTTCTTTGCTCTTTGTCCTCTATTCTTTGTTCTCTGTTCTTTGTTTTCTGTTCTTTGAAAAAGCTCCGAATATTCATGCGCTGTTTTGGACGCGGGTTTTATCGGCTGACCGTCTGCTGCTAAGCGGGCAAGGAGAAGCAGGTAAAGGGAACGCGCTCCCTTTCTGCCGCCTTTGCGTGCGCTTACGTAAAGAAATAATTCGCGTCCGTAACGTAACGCGTAGGCGCAGACAACAGCCGCGATTGCGAGAACAAGCAGCGTTCTGCCCGCCGCCCTCCACGGAAATTTTCTGACTTGAGAGATTGTGCGGTTTTCATCTATCAAAGGGATAACAACATCCCAATTGTTAAAATCTCCCATACCTTCGGGAGGGATCGCGAAAGAGGTTGCTTCAAAATCCAACCAGCCGTAACCGGGAATGTAAAATTGCGTCCATGAGTGGCTGTGCAGATTTGTTACCAAATAAAGATCATCAAAAGGAAATTGCTGCAGAATGGGAATTTTCGCGCGAAGAGCGGCAAGTCCGCGAAGATGCGCAGGGGTTTGCAAACCATCAGCAGCAAGATAGCCTGTTACAACACGCGAAGGAATTCCGGCAATTCTTCCAAGCAGAGCAAAAGTGTTGGAAAACTCAACACAGTCGCCTTCGGCGGAGTTTAAAAGAAATTCTTTTAATGAGGCAATGGAATAAGTATCATCATAGCTCAGGTTGTATTGATATTTTGAAAATCCGGCAAGTATGGCGATTATTTTTTCCAAATATTCATTATTGACAATCTGAGTATCATAACCGGAAAAAATTTCTTTCAGATAACTATCGTTATTAATTATTTCTTCGCGGTTTGTCCGCCAATTATCAAGCGCATCGTTTAACCATGAAGAGAAAACACGCATATCGTCCGCTTCAAGCGGAAGATCAATGTATTGTTCAAGAGAAGTTCTTTCACGTCTGTTTAAGGAACGCAAATTTTTATGAACAAGAAGCAGCGGATCTCCTAAATGCGTTATTGAAACGACCTGATGAATATAACGAAGAGGACCTGAATTATCATTTAAGATAACAGGATCGACAGAAATAGGACGCCAGGGAAAATATTTTTGCTGCAAAGTTGAAAGAGAAAAAATTTCCTGCCTTATTCTGCCGGAATCATTGTTGTTTTCAGTATTAGACCATGTGATAAAAAGTCTTTGTGTCGCCAGAGTGTTAAGCTGCTCTTCGGGACTTAAAAGAAAACCTTCTACCGGATCAAGGCGGCCGCGAAATACATTGCCCATGTACACGGGCTCGCTCGCGGAAGCGACAACCATCACCATGTACTGACGGTTATCATCGGAACCGCCGCCTCTGCCCGGCCATTCATGCTCGGGGATTCCTCTCAATCCATTCTGTTTGTTCTGTCCCTGCGGCAGAGTTCTTCGCCCATTTCCTCTTTTTGGAATTCCGCGATCCGTATCAGATGGTTTGATCAGCTCAGGGATTCTTTCCGAAAGCAGATTATTAATTACCGCGTTACGCACAAAGTCAGGAGGAAGAACAATCAACATGATGAGCAATGCCGCAAGCGATGTTAAAAAAAAGACAAATCCCTCCTTCCATGATTTACTGACGCTTTTCGGAAAAAGGCATAAATAAATTACCGCGCTGTGTAACAGAAAAACTACTAATGCCCACACAAGAATAAATTGAGTGAGCGCGATACTCTGCCCTGCCGCGTCCTCGCCGGAACGGGAAAGAGAAAGAAGGCGCAGACAAACCCACACCAAAAAGAAAGGCTCAAGCGCGGCGATTTTCGCAAAACCCGAGAATTGCGGTATTTTTTGAGGCTGAAACAGCAAAAAAGCAAGCGAAAAACTTAAAAAACCGGCAAAAAGCGGCACAAACGCACCGACAGTAAATCCGCCTGCGATTATTGACAGAATTACCAGAACAGATAAAGCAATAATATTTTTTTTACGTTCGTTATGTGACGAAACTTGAATAAATGCAAACACAGTCATTAAAGGAATAATAACTAACCATTGAACAATGCCTGTCAAATCAAAAGAAACAGCAATTCCGGGATGAGCGAATATCAATAAAATTACACTCAGATAGAAAAACAGACGCAAAGAAAATAAAATAACAGATATTTGTTTATCGTTAAGTTTATTCATAAATTAATCTCCGCGTAATTTATTTCCATCCTGCCTGTATTTACACCTAACGGTTTAACGCTTTTACCGAACCATCGCAAAGACGGAGAACACCCTTTTTGGTAAAAATCACTTAAACAAATTTTTTCACTCTCTATTCCTTGTCCTTTGCTCTCTGTTCTTTGTTTTCTGTTCTTTGTTCTTTGCTCTGTTGGCTGACTTAGAAAAAGCGTTACAGGCCGCGGATTACACGCAAGCAGAAAAGCGGGCAGCCCTGTGTCGCAAGCCGTCGAAAAAACGTAAATATCACCCGCTCCTTTTGAAAGCGCGTTTTCATTTTTATACGGCAAAAATGAAAGACCGGCAAGTTCATCAAGAAAAGCGTCCAAATCTTCATCGTCTTCAATTTCCCAATTTCCATGCGCCGTATGAACATCAAATATGAAGGAAGAATTTTGATCTTTTATACTGCGTAAAAAATATGTGAGCCGCGCCTTAGCCCGATCCAAAAGCCACAATTCTTCCAGTGAGGCGGCTTGTCCTTCTACAGTTTTTCCCTTTTCATTAATTCCTCTTCTCTTAAAAAAATTGCGAAAGTGTACCTCAATCCTGCTGATCTTTTCCTGAGTATCCGTAGAAATGCGGGTAATAAGCGTGTCTATTCTATCAGAACTTTTCCAGTTGATGTCGCGTAACCTGTCGCCGGGAGTGTACTCGCGCATATAGTACCGCTCTTCATCAACAGACGGCTTATTGCGGCGGTCTTCCGCGCCGGACTGCGCGTTAACGCGGACTTCTTTCCCGAAACAGGGAGCGCACCTTATTTTTTCGGTTCGCCGCTGTTCCTGCCCGCAGGCGAATGAAAACAAGCCAAAAATGTCGCATAACCTGCAATACCCTTCGCCCTGAAAAATCCCCGACATGGGAAAGTTAAACGCAATCTGCGCCGAAGTTTCTCCGTGCGCGGCGGATGTTTCAAGCGAGACGGGACAGCCGCGCTCCGCTCCCGAAGGAAAGAAGCTGCCTCGTATTAAAAAGTGCAGACGGAAAAAAAGAGGGATAGAGCCGTCAAGACCGGTAATCTGCGCACAAGAAACAGCGTGAGTTAAAGCGCTCTCCGAATCAGAATTTATGTCAGCCGTCATGGGAGACGGCGGTTTCCACGCGGCTTCCATCGTTTTAAGTTTGCGCGATTTCCACGCTCCTGTTATGCCGAGAATCAGCATGAGAAGCAGAACGCATGATGAAAGCACGATTTCGTAAGAGTTGCGCATAACAAGAGAGCGAATCAGAATGAAAGAAGCGATAACAAGAAGTATCCCGCCAACGGGAGTAAATATCATTTTTTTCAACATGGCGGCGAAAATCATTAACGCTAATCCCGTTTTGGCTCTACAGGAACCGAATTTAAAATGTTGAGTAACGGCGTCTCCGGCGGTATGGACGGGTCGCGGGTAATTATTCGGTGAGCCATCGCGTGTAAATAAATTTCTTTTACTATGTCA
>Ga0209755_10004494_pt1 | contig 16478 bp, 14 predicted proteins | sample TergutCo191P1_FD_187301 | JGI IMG/M metagenome (GOLD analysis project Ga0209755, IMG submission 187301) | Cornitermes sp. P1 segment gut microbial communities from Petit-Saut dam, French Guiana - Co191P1 (SPAdes) (version 2) | ecosystem: Host-associated > Arthropoda: Insects > Digestive system... | reverse complement strand
ACGTCTAATTTTCCACCTGCCACTTATAACTCCCTCGCCCTTGACAGTATTATATCATACCAAAAAATCATAAACCAGACCAAAAAGCCATATTATTACCATAAATTACTGGATTTCACTTATTTTTGCCTGTCAAAAAAGAAAAATAGGTATATTTTGAGTGTCCAGAAGCAGACTTTATCCTTATTTCCTGAGCCTGATTTTGATGATGCAAGGATGGGTGATTTTGCTTTGATTTAACTATTTTTTATACTGTGAGAAACATAAAATAATCTGTTAATTGACTTTTATTCATTTTATAGCATCATACTGTACAGATTTTCCTTTTTGTTGATTTTTTCCCCCTTGCTCCCTTTTTGGGTTGGGTAAACAAAAGACAGCGATAGAGAAAATCATCTTACAAGATTGTATTAATTTGTTTTAATTTGTTTGTATTTGTTACTTTTTTCAAGGAAAAAAGTATAGTTTTTTCGATTTGACATTTCATTTTCTCAAAGATTGAAAAAGTTAGCAAAAAATAACGGACACGCACGCCCCCCGATATAAAAAAATATCTTACTCCCAATCGGTCAAAATCAATTTTTGCAGTAAAAATGTATCATATTTGTAGTTTAATATCGGTTTATGCTACAGTTACAGATTTGTATTAATTTGTATGAGTTTGTTCGTATTCGTATTTTTTTATCCTCTATTCTTTTTTTATGTTGTTTATGCTATAAAAAAAAGAAAATATATATAATTAATATTATATATATAAAGATAGGAAATTTGACTTCAAATTCGACATGCTACATTCTTTTTGCCCCACCAAAGACTGATTGATTTTAGCACTTTCAAAAATTCTTAATAAAGCGTTTTGCCTTTTCATTTTTCAATTCTTTGGCGGTGCAAGAGCCGACTATCGCTATCATTTTGTTTTCTGTCTGCTCCATGCGTGTAGGCAGGGAGAGAGGGATTTCATTCGTTCACTTTCAAGACCGCCGCTAGTCTGTCGCTTGCGTAGTGAAGCAAAGCGGAACAGAGCAAGCGACTGTCTAGCGGTAGAGGCGATAAACGCCCTTGTGATTAACGTGCCGCCAAATGTATCGAAAATATAAAACGCATAGACTGACGGTATTTGCATTAAGTAATAACTTTTATAAAGCATATTAACAAAATATTTTTTTAGCGCAACGGCTGTTGCGCTTGTGCGTTTTATTTTTTGGTTCTTTTGGCGGCGTATGTGTTGTTTGTTTTTGTTTGTCCTTCCCTGCCGTAACGCATGGACCAGAGAGAGCCAATTTTACGCTTCATGTGTTTGGTTGTATCGAGGCTGTTATCAGCGGAACGGATGCGGAGTAAAGAGCCATCGGCGGTTTTATTTTTTAATCAACGCCGCTAGGCTGAAGTTCGTAGAGCGTAACGAAGTGAAGCGGAGCAAGGCTGTAGACTAGCGGTAAAGCCAATTAACTGTTCACTGCGAAGGAATTTGTTTTATGAGCTATGCTGTGTCGGAATTCGGATAAATGTAGCGATTGGGAATTTGGGAGACGGTTTTATTTACGTTAGCCGTTGACGGATTACGCTAATCTTCATGCTTGGACTGACAGGGTGGGCGAACTACAGCCAGTTGTGATGGGGTCGGGTTTGGGCGTGAGGACTAGCCTGAATATATAAAATTTGCAAACACGATGTTTGCAAATTTTATATTCCTTACAATTTTTTGCCAACGGCAAAAAATTGCCCCTTCCCCCTTGAGCGCTTTGATAATTAGTTTTACGACTGGAGCGACCGCAGGGAGCGCAAGGAGTAAAACGTTCCTTATTTCTTGGTAGATGGGGGAGCCGCGCGGCGGGGGAAGGGACAATATACGCAAACCCGAACCCATCACCGAATTACGCTGGTCTTGTAGGTTAATCGGGTCTGGGTGGGCTTACTACGGTGATCTTCAACGGGCTTTATAATGCAAATTAACGCTTCACTTGCAAGGGGTGGGTTGCAGGGGTTTTTGTGCCGCTTTTGTTTTTTTGTTTTGTAGTTTTCCTGTTCCGACCGGCAAAAAGCCGGGCGGAAATTGGGGTAAATGTTTTTGATTTATCTTCGGCACAAAAAGGGCTGCTCTGGTCGAAAAAATTGCGTAGTGGAGCGAAGCGGAACGGAGTAATTTTAACCTTGATCGAATTCGGCATAACTGCAATTTTTTTCGCACCGCAAGGTGTGAAAAAATATTGCTGATGGGGATTAACTTTTTTTAACGCTTCATTGCCAGGTCTTTTCTAAACTGGTGGAGGCGTTTTAGAGAGCCAGTAATAAATTCGGGCGTAGCCCGAACCGCCGAAGGCGGTTTTTCTTGGGTTTTTTATAAAGTACGTTATACGTCATACAAAACAGGCTAAAAACGGCTTGTAGAGGGCTTTGGAAGCGTTAAAGGTGAAATAAAAAAATACGGCTTTGAGGTTTCGGAACGCTCTACGGGCTTGTATGAGCGTTTTAGAGGGTATTTTTTCTGCGGTCTGCGGTGGTAAATTTTCACTGTTTTGATTATGCGTTAGGTGAAACTGTAAAATATGACAGCAGTTATGACAGCACTAAAAATATTTTTTTAGTAACAAGGAATAACAAACTATAACAAATAATAACAAATTTGAAAAAAGTAGTTGACGTAAATCTATATCTGTTATATATTTAGTAACAGTTAGATACAAGGAATAACAAACTATAACAGATTTGATATTGGGGGTGTAATAATTACCGTTTGTTAAGTGAAGTAAAAACCTGCTTTTTATTTTTATTTATTTATCTGTATATATTTTTGCATATAAATAACCATCATAAATTTTATTATTTGCGAAAAATCCATGTCTCATTTTCCCTTCTCTTGTAAATTTATTTTTTTCAACGGTTTTCCAAGAACCAATATTACCAACTGCTATTGTAGCAATTAATCGCTCAATTTTCATATAATCAAATGCAAATTTCGTAACAGTATTTATACATGATGTCATAATCCCTTTATTCCAATATTTTCTATATAAAAAATATCCTATTTCTGCACATTTATTGTCATTTGCAAAATTAAATAAATGTATTCTTCCTGTAGGTTTATTGTCTTTCTTTTGAGCTATTACCCAAATATATACAGAACGTTTTTCAAAATCTCTGACCATATTTTCCATTATTATTTTTACCTGATTTCTGTCTTTCGGTTTACTGTAAGATCCATAATATTCAAAATTATCTGTATCCATATAAATATCATAAAAAGCATCTAAATCATTTTTTGGATTTGCTTTCCTTAAAATAATATTCTTATTTACATTTAATTCCTGAAATTCTGTCCATTTTTCCTTAAAACTCATTTTTTCCTCCAATAAATTTATAAAAAATCATATTATAATATGATTATAATTACAATACAGAAATGAACTTTTTTGACCATTTTTTATTATTTCTGATGTTTTAATTTCAGATGAATTCAGGTTTTTATTTCGCTTAACGTTACAGGTTGACGACGTTTTTGCAACCCGAATAAGGGCTTGCGTAGCAAGACCAGGGCTGCAAAAATGTGGTGGAGCAAAATACCACAAAGGGTGAAGCCCGACTGGTATTTTGCGGAACCCGAACCGCCCGAACAGGGCGGTGAGCGTTAACCGTTTGTTATGTGTAGTTTGCCCTTACCACTATTTATTCTTATATTAGTTTTGATATTTCTTCTATATAAATTCCAACATGCTCCGGTTTATGGGCGTCTGAGGCGGTTAGAATTTTAACATTATTTTCTTTCATTGCTTTAAGCATTGGTTCATTTATTCCAAAATTTTTAATTGCATAATTTAGTGCTAAACCACTATTTAATTCTGTATACATATCATTCTCTTTTAACATAATAGCTATTTTTTCATATGTTTGACTAAAATTTGTTTCTGCATTTACTCCATAACATCCAAGTGAAAATGGATGTGCCAATCCATTGAATAATTTACTCTCTATCAATTGTAGCATAATTTCATAATATCTTTTGTAAATATTTTCTACATCGACATCGGCTTCTGACCATTTTTGCTTCAAATGACTAAAAGCCCATCCATCTATTGTATGAATTGATCCGACCAAAAAATCAAAATAATAATTTTTGAAAATATTTTGTAATATTTCATCATATAATGGAGAATAACACACTTCAAGTCCATATTTTATTTTTACAGGAAATTGATTTTCTTTCATCTCTTCAATAAAATGAATATATTCAGATAGTGAAATAGCATTTCGTTTTTTGTTTTCTACCCAATTTTTTTGATATTCGTTAAACTTTGCCATTTCTTCGTAAATTGGCATAAATTCTGTAAACATATTTGTGTGTTCCAATAAATATAATTCATTAATATTTTTCTTTATTGCATTATCAACAAATAATTGAATCCACTGTAGAGATAACTTCCCTTTATCAAGATGTACATGAGCATCAATCATTTTTTTACTTTCTCCATCTACTACTTAATAAATGCTTTTGCTTCTTCTACATAACTTTTAAAATCCACTTCATTAAAATTTGTTGTATCTATCCTTGTTAGTTTGTCTCCTACATTAAAATCACCTAATGGCTTTATTGCCTTTTCAAATTTTTCAAATTCATCAAAAAGTCCATTAACTCTATTTGCCTTATCCCGCTCAGGTAAATTATCCCTTTCAACAAATCTTTTATGTATTATTCTCAAATCCCCTGTCATTAAAAAGGTTAATGATTGATATTTATATAATTCAAGTAATTCTTTTATAATTTTACCTTCAGAGATTTTAAAATTACTTTCAATTATTAGCGGCTCATTATGATGCAAAAATACTTCAACAATATGCATAATTAAATTGAATACTGTAATGCTAAGTTGTGAACTTATTTCTCGGGTAGCAATATCTAAATTTTTACCAAGAACAGATTTTATGAAGTCCTTATTAAAACATGGAATATTCATTTCTTCAGATATTTTTTGAGAAAACGTTGTTTTTCCTGTGGCAACATACCCAGATATAATTATAATTTTCCCAGCCATGAAAATATTCTACATAAATTTGAATAATTTGTCAACCATTTTTAATGTATTTTTACATACATTCTTTGGGCAAATTACACATAACGTTACAGGTAACTGACGTTTTAGCGGTTGCGATAAAGGAATACGAAGTATTCCAGCAACCGACAAAATGTGGTGGAATGAGGCGTGGGAACCCCGAGGGGCGACCTAGCCGAATGGAACCCGAGGGCGCGAATAGCGCCCGCAGCAGTTACCGTTTGTTATACGATGTTGCACCTTTTATTATATTTTTATTCATTGAATATTTTTATTGCTTCTTCAATTTTATTAACAAATATAATTTTCTTTGTTCTATTACTTTCATAAATAAAATCTATTAATGGTTTATTTTTTATACAATCAAATTTTCCAATAATTGCCATTCTTTTATGATAATTTGAGAACTTTTGTAATATTTCACCAGCCATGCCTGTAGATAGATTGAAAAAATCTTGGGATATATTTTCTTCTTTAATAATTATTGTTGAACATTCATTATTCAACAAAATTGAAAATAGATCATCTGCATTAATAATGCATCTATTATCATCAATAATTTCAATTATTCCATTTTCATGATTTATATTTTTCATATTCTATTAGCATCCACTATTAAAGGATCTTGAATTGTAAAGTTAATGATTTTCCATGATTTTACTGAAAATTTTTGCTTATATTGTCTTTCAAAATCCATTATCTAAAAAAATTGTATTACCATATATTGCTCCATCAAAAAATCTATGTTTTTACTCTTAAGGTTTTCTTAAAAACCAGCTTATATTGTGATAATATATACGATTTTTTATCCTTCGTCAATTATTTTTTATTATATTCCAAAAAAGGTAAGATGCAATTTCGTATAACGTTCTAGGTAACTGACGTTTTGCCAGCCCGAATAAGGGCTTGCGTAGCAAGACCAGGGCTGGCAAAATGTGGGTGAGGGAAGCGTGGGAACTAGCGTTGCGACCGACCTAGTCGACCGAACCCCGAGGGCGCGTACAGCGCCCGCAGCAGTTACCGTTTGTTAGGCGAAGTAAAACCCTTTTTCATATTTTTATTCTTATGAAAATAATTTATTCCATAATTCTATCCAATTAATAGTAACAATTATTGAGAATATTAAAATCTGAATCAAGATTTCTGAAATTGATCTAATCTCACGAAATTTTTCCTTTAATGTCAATTTTTCATCATCTGGTCTGATAAAAATAAATCCCTCAATTGATCCAGGCGATGGTTGGTATACGTTAAATAATCCCAAAATAATCAATATAAAAAATAATTTCAAAAACCCAAAATTTACACCGACAATTGTATCTTTAAAAAGCAATAATACAATGCCAAATAAAATTCCTCGTATTATTTGAAAGCCTATTACCCATCGAAAAATTGGGTCTTCCATTTTTCTCCAAACAAATGGCTTATCTTTTTTTATCCACTCAGCATAATTATTAACTTTGTAAAAAAACAAACCACACAAAGTATAAGTTACAGCATGAGTGATTACGACTTTTAAGAAAAATCCAATATTTTCACTAACATATTCTAACACAATAAAATCCTCCTAATATATGTTATACCATACATGATATAATGTCAATATGGTTAAATTATGCTTCCAATAAATATTGGTTTTATTTCGCCTAACGTTCCAGATAACTGACGTTTTGCGGTTGCGAATAAGGGCTTGCGTAGCAAGACCAGCAACCGCAAAATGTGGAGGAGCGAAACCGCACAAAGGCACGAAGTGCCGACTGCGGTTTTGCGGAACCCGAGCCGCCGAAAGGCGGCGAAGCAGTTACCGTATGTTAGACGCAGTACACCCCTCTTTTGAACCATTATTTACATCTAATGTTTTTGGATAGAATATATAAATTGTTCAGCATCAAATCTAATAAGTCTTTCCTCTACAGTTATTCCCAATTTTTCTAGTAATTTACATGATTTAATATTTGCCGTTTGTGTTTCTGCCACCAATTTATTTATACCAAATTCCCCAAATGCATATTCAATCATTGTCTTTAATGTTTCTTCTGCCAAGCCCTTTCCCCAAAATTTTGGTAAAAATTGATATGATATTTCTACATTTATTCCATCATGATGTTTATCAAAAGAAATTAATCCAATAAACTCATTTTTTCCCAATAATCTAACAATCCAATATTTTGAATCATTATTTTTTGAATCGTCTAGCATTGTCGAAAATTTATTTTTCAATGATTTTTCATCGGTTATTATTCCACCTAAATAAAACCTTACTTGATCATTGAGATATAATTGTTTTGATTCATGAAAATTATTTTCATGAATCAAATTTAAAGAACACCTTTTAGTTTTCATAATTAACCTCAAAATAATATACAATATAATGTGTATTTTGTCAATTATCTCTCAATAATTCTCAAAATACTTTGGGGTATATTGCGTCTAACGTTCTAGGTAACTGACGTTTTTTTGTGCCCGATAAAGAAAACACGAAGTGTTTTACGGGCACAAAAAAATGTGGTGTAGTGAGGCGTGGGAATGGCAAAGCCATGACCTAGCCGAACGAAACCCAAAATACCCGAACAGGGCATTTTGCAGTTACCGTTTGTTATGCGATGCATCAAAGCACATTAAATTCTCTATTCTCTAAAATAATAATTTAACTTCACTTGCTATTTTTAAGTTATATTTCATTTTATTCATAAAGTAAATCCTTATTTTGTTTTATAATGTACCATATTATAGCTTTGATTCCTGTTAGTCGCTTCCGAAGTATTAATTTAATTGAGAATTAATAAATGCCATTTGTGCAAAAAGTTCCAGACATTGACCAGTTTTTTCATACAAATCATGTGCTAATCCATCCAAGCTAATATTACTATGCAAATCTCTGAGAGTCTCTTTTACAATTTTATTATCTATATTTTCTGCCAAATACTTCAATATATCAATATCATTTTTTAAATCCACAAATATATCGCCTACAGTAATAGATTTGTGTCCTGATTCACCTATTGTTGGCATAATACTTTTCAATTGTAAATCTCCTAAAGTTCTACCCAATTGAAAATACATATTATTTCTATCACTTAATTTATTCATTATAGCTAACTCAATATAAATTCTATTTTCATTAATATTTTCGATATTCGATTTATTAATAGTATTTTTATTTATTATAAAATATTTCAATTTTTTATACTGTTTACTGCTTTTTCCATATAATTCAATAATTGCTTTTTGAGTCAACTGCACTCTAGCCATGTAACGATCTATTTCTTCAGAAGTTTCTTTCTCTTTAATTTCTTTTAGAGGAAGTTCAATCAAAAACATTCTGAAAAAACATCCTAAAGTAAGATAATCACTTGCAGAACAAACATTTGTTAACTTTTCTTTATTTGATAAATGAATATCACCTCTTACCCATCCAACAAAATTGTACATTTTTATAAATTCTGAAATAGAGTTTGTTATAGCAAGTTGAATATCATTTAGGTTATTTATATTTTTAATAATTTTCGACATTACAATTTTTTTAAAATCGTTGTATTTTTTTTTGTTCCTTTTTTCAAAAATTGATAAATTTACATTTTTTGAAGCCTTGAAATGCAAATAAACATCGGTCAATATTATCGCAAAAGTTGGAATTTCCCTACTTAACGCATACTCATATTCAAGTTGAATATAGCTTTTTTTTGATATTGGTTCAATTGAACCATAACGCCCTCCAAGGATTAGAATATATACATCAGATTCGTCTATCCAACGCTCAATTGTTCTTAATTGTGTTTCGCTTCCAGCTTGAAATAATTCCATTCCTGCTGGTATATGCCCTGCGTTAAGAATGGCCTCAACAGCAGACTGTCGCTCATCTATCATATCTGTATATGTTGAAGAAATAAAAACCTGTAATTTTTTTGTCATAGTATTATTATATACTCCTGTTTTTGGACTGTTAAACAAATTTAATATTATAGCAATTAATTGTCAATACCCTCTTTTTAAATTTTTATTCATCTTTGATGTTTCGCATAACGTTCTAGGTAACTGACGTTTTGGCGGTTGCGATAAAGGAATGCGAAGCATTCCAGTAACCGACAAAATGTGGTGGAGCAAAATACCGCAGAGGGCAAAGCCCGAACGGTGTTTTGCGGAACCCGAACAGGGCGGTGAGCAGTTACCGTTTGTTAGACGAAGTACGGGCGTTTATTTATATTTTTTAATTATTCCTTTTTAGCCAAAATAACAAAATGACTAGGTAATTTCCTCATTTCAGAGATATTTTTTAAGTCTTTTGGTTCATGTATGATTTCATTATCATATGATTCATATGTTTCAATAATGCGAAAATTTGCTTTACATACTACATTTAATAAATCAGATATTCTCCAAAAATGTTCCGCAGCAGGTAAATTAACAGACCATTCACCAACTTGTCTACGCGCTAATGGAGTACCCTCGAATTTTTCATAAATTTCTGTATTTGGTTTATTATAATTATCTACAATTTGTAGACCATCTCTATTTTCTGAAATACAATATGTAATAGGATGTTCCATATGCCACAATAATTTACCGCCTTTTTTTAATACTCTATACCATGTTTTACATGCTTCTTCTATATTTTGAACCCAAACTGGATATGTAGCAAATACTATGTCATATTGATTATCTTTTATTGGAATAAGCGTTTGCATATCTGCTTGAATAAATTTTATATCAAAATTCATTTTTACAGCATTTGTAGATGCTATTTCTATTGCCTTTGATGTTATATCACATGCTGTAACAATTGCTCCTAAATTGTGCCATGAAAATGCTTGTTTTGCATCACAAGCGCAACAGGTATCCAACAATTTTAAGCCTTTAACATTGCTTACAATTGAAACTAGATATTCATCTAAATCAATACCACCATTTCCAAAAAAATTGAAAAAATCTGGATATTGCATAAGATGAAATTTAAAATAATCTTCTTGATATGAATTCCATGCTTTTTCATCTAATGAGTTCAAATTTTCCATATAATATTATTATCCCTGAAATTATTATTTTGTCAACCGTTTATATATTATTTCAATAATGCAAGCCCGTATTTCGTCTAACGTTCTAGGTAACTGACGTTTTGCCAGCCCGAATAAGGGCTTGCGCAGCAAGACCAGGGCTGGCAAAATGTGGGTGAGGGAGGCGTGGGAGCGAGCGAAGCGACCGACCTAGCCGACTGAACCCCGAGGGCGCGAACAGCGCCCGTAGCAGTTTACCGTTTGTTATATGCAGTACGCCTTTATTCATATATTTTACTTATTACATATTCCATTAATTTTATATAATTCTTATCTTTCAATAATATATTTTCATATTCACAATTTTTTAAAATATAATTTTTAACTGATTCTATTTCAGTAAATCCTCTTTTTACATGATATTGAATTAAAGAATCTACATATTTTTTTTTATTATTTATTTCAAATTGTCTTATCGTTATTGCTATAACAATATATTCATTTAAAATTATCTCTGCATTTGTATAGTAATTTTTAATGAGTTCATCTGATATTTTTTTATCATTTTTTAGATCAACCTGCTTTAAATAATTTTTATTTAGATCATCTATTGTTAGATGGCTTATTTCATGCCATAATACTTCAAGTGCTGAATATTCTGAACCAAATATATATTTATTTTCAATATAATCATAAGCACATATTACAGAATAATTTTGTGTTTTATTATCATTAATCAATATCTTAAACCCATAACAATCTGTTAATAATGAAGAAATAATTACATTATAATTTTTTATACTTGTATCTAAATAGTTATTAATACTGTTAAAATATTTTATAACATCTTTTTTTTCCATATAGTCATTTAATATTTTCCCATATTCATTTTTATTTTTTTCAAAAAAGATTTCAAATTTTGATTCTTCATAAAATTGTTTTATTCCGCCTATGAATTCTTCATATGGAAAATTTACTTTTGTTAACAAATTGATATTATTTTCAATACTTGCTATATTATTTAACTCTGGTGGATTAGAATAACATAATGGCAATTTTATAAAAACAGAAACATCTTGAACTGTTTTACTTAATTTATTCCATAATTTAATAATTTCATGATTTTTATATTTTCCAAAATAATCAAAAACATTTTCTTTATATTTACATTGATACAGTTTTTTATTGAATAATTTAAGCCATAAGTTATCCCAAAAATTGTCAATTGTCTGAATGACAGCCATTAATTCAATTCGTTTATCAATTATAATGTCCATATTTCTTTATAATATATTTTTCCACAATTGTCAAGGCGTATTGCATATAACGTTCCAGGTAACTGACATTTTGCCAGCCCGAATAAGGGCTTGCGAAGCAAGACCAGGGCTGGCAAAATGTGGTGGAGCAAAATACCGCAGAGGGCGTAGCCCGAACGGTGATTTGCGGAACCCGAACCGCCGAACAGGCGGTGAGCAGTTACCGTTTGTTAAGCGAAGTACGAACCTTTTTAATACATTTTCAATCATTTTCTGTTTTTGTTTCCAAAACATTTTGGACATATTGTTCTACATTTATAGCAGTTAATTTTTGTAAAGTAAAAATCATTCCCCTTAAATGCATAATTTTCACATTTTTGTTGATCTATTTCCAGCCTGTCGTGTTTTATTGCATTTACATGGCAAATCTCAACACATAAATTACAATTTCCAGGACATTTACCATAAATAATTTTATCGGCTTCTAGTTCAATATCTGCTAAAATTCCTTCCAACCATACCATGTTTCCATATTCAGGTGTAATTAACAATGAATTTTTTCCAATATAACCCAAACCCGCCAAAACTGCTGAATGTTTCAATGAAACAATGCCGCCATATCGTCCTGTAATTTCATCATGAATGCATGGTCCAATAGCACCTATTGGTACTGCAATAATTTTTTTATCTTCCATAATGATACAAAATTTTACCGCCATTATATCTAATACGTTTGAAGTCATGTTTCTTACAATGGTATAAGGTATTGTGTTTTTACAGTCTATTGTACTCCTAAGAAATCTTTTGCCGAATATAATTACAGATTTGCATGATGGCAATGTATCTATTGGATTAAATCCCTTTGGCGCCTCACTAAACCGATCTATTGAAGCTATCCCGCAAAAATCAGCGCCTAGTTCATAAAGAATTTGTTTTATATTTTCCGAATCCATATTTTTCTCATGTTCTATTATATCAACTATTTCATTATCCGTCAAGTATCTTTTGAATACTTTCTCCAACAATTCTGGTTCGTATTTCGCTTAACGTTCTAGGTAACTGACGTTTTTTTGCGCCCGATAAGGAAAACGCGCAGCGTTTTACGGGTGCAAAAAAATGTGGTGCAGTGAGGCGTGGGAATGGCGAAGCCATGACCTAGCCGAACGAAACCCAAAATGCCCGAACAGGGCATTTTGCAGTTACCGTTTGTTATATGCCGTTGTGCCGTACAGCACTTTTTCTACATACAACCTATTTTTTTATATCCAATATTTTTAAATCATTCTTTTCGTATTTATGGCTTCCAATCTGTTTCTTTTTTTTGTTTCCAACATTTTATACAGTCTTCCCTGCTTAATTCTGGATTATTTTCAAAAAAATCTCTTGTGTATTGATTGTATTCAAATTGTTTTCCAATTATAGTCCTTTTTCCATATTTTTTATCCAATATTATTTTATTATACATTACTACTGCATCTCTATATTTCAATTTTCCTTTATTTTCTTCCATGCAATTCATAAATGTTACATTGAACTTAAAATTTTCACCTATTGTTTCTTTGAAAAATTTTCTATGCACTTCATTGTTACTATAATTTGTATCTATCATCTTATCCAATGAAGGTTCAAAACAATTATGTTTAGATATTGTTTTATTCTTAATTTTATTTACAGGTTTATTTTCAATAAAACTACATAAATATTCCAGTAGATTTTCTTTTGAACCATTTGTAGGAAGATTATGTTTTTTGCATAATTTTATTAAATCGTCTTTCAAATAATATGTACTATATAACTCTTTCCTTGTCTTTGGTAAATTCATAATGTATTTATATTACATTTCTTTTTACCTTCGTGTCAATTCATTATCAATTATCCTCTAACGTTTTAGGTAACTGACATTTTTTTGTGCCCGATAAGGAAAACACGAAGTGTTTTACGGGCGCAAAAAAATGTGGTGGAATGAGGCGTGGGAGCCTTTAGGTAACCTAGCCGAATGGAACCCAAAATGCCCGAACAGAGCATTTTGCAGTTACCGTTTGTTATGTGCTGGTTTGCCGTAAACCATTATTTTTTCTTTACTGGTATTCTTAATACCGTTTTTAACTTATTTGTTTCTGTTTTTCTGAAATCAGATAAATAAATTTCATGATGTTTCCTTTTTTCATTTACATCATTAACCAAATTTTTATTTTCAATAAAATTATCTATTAGTTTCATTGTCTTTGGTTCGTTATCAAATGATCCAATATGCATACATTGAACACATAAACCTTCATTTAATTTATATAAATATGCCTTTTCCGTATTTATTTTTTTCTTTTTTGACGCTTCTTCACAAGCCCATTTAAAAACATCTTTATTTACATATTCTGGCAGCCTTATCATTGAAATCCAGTTAAATTTGGATTTGTTTTTTAAATCTATTTTTTTATCCAATGTCCACCATAAACCTTCAAGAGGCGGAACAACATAATCATAATACCCATTTGGAACATTGGTTCCTTTTTTACTCATTTTTATTGTATATTGTATGCCATATATTATTCCCAATGCAGTTTGATATTCTCCATTATTATCATTTGGATCACCTTTTCCATCAATAGCCACAAAAGCCATTTCTGGTATTTTAATTAACGAAGGTTCAATTTTTGGTAAATATAAATCCTTATACTCTTTTTTATAATCAATAACATCTGCCATAATTTGCTCCTTTTCATAGTGTAATTATTTACTCTACCATATTATGAACATTTTTGTCCATATATTTTTTTTATTTTTCGATCAATTTAAGCAAACTTGCACATAACTAATCTTAGGCACAATGGCATATAACGTTCTAGGTAACTGACGTTTTGCCAGTCCGAATAAGGGCTTGCGCAGCAAGACCAGGGCTGGCAAAATGTGGGTGAGGGAGGCGTGGGAGCGAGCGCAGCGACCGACCTAGCCGACCGAACCCCGAGGGCGCGAACAGCGCCCGCAGCAGTTACCGTTTGTTATGTGCTGGTTCTACTGCTTTTATATTTCTATTTTCATTCCATCATAAGCAAATTTTATATTTTCATATTTCTTCTCAAGAATCCTATAATCATCGAAACTTTTACCATAATACTCTTCTATATGCGTTATTATTACGTTCTTTATTTTTAACTCTTCTTTTAATTTAACTATATCTTCTATACTATACAATTCATTTCTAAGTAAATGCTCTGGATATATATTTACATTATTTTTTAATACATCACCTATAAATGTTTCTCCAATAATAAGTAAATCACAATTTTGAATAATATCTTTTTTAAGGAAATTTTTACAATCACATGGTGCGTATACAACTTTTTTTCCATTTGATTCAAATACAAATATTGTTATTGCGTCTTTTAAAGGGACTGATAAAAATGTAATATCAATTTTATCTATTTTTAGTGAATTTTCAACAATTTGTCTTTGCATTGATCCCATTTTATGTTCATAAAAATCCATAAATGAACCATATGGGCTACGTATTCCATTTATTTGATCCATTACGCTTTTTGTTGCACAAACCTTTATTAAATTTTTTGGTTTTATATTTTCATATAAATCAAGCCATTCAATTTGAATTTGATCAATTATTCTCAGTCCGAGCGTATGATCTGGATGCCAATGACTGTAAAAAATATAATCCAATGAAGTAATATCACAATTATTTAATGCAATGTTAATATCTTCTGGTGTATCAATAAGTAAAGAAATATCTTCCAAATATAAACTACAGCCACATCTGGCATATGGAAACCCTTTTCTTCTTGCTTCAATGCATACTTTACATTGACATAATGCTTTGGGTATAGGAGAACAACCACCAGAACCAGTAATTATAAAATTCATAATATATTTTCCATAGTTTTAATAGAATAATACCTAGGATCTTTTTTGTCAAGTATTTTTGATTATTTTTGTAACAAATTCATTAAAACTTGCGCATAACGTTCTAGGTAACTGACGTTTTGTCAGCCCGAATAAGGGCTTGCGCAGCAAGACCAGGGCTGGCAAAATGTGGGAGAGGGAGGCGTGGGAACGAGCGTAGCGACTGACCTAGCCGACTGAACCCCGAGGGCGCGAACAGCGCCCGCAGCAGTTACCGTTTGTTAAGCACAGGTTTTTTGCTTTTTCTTTTTTACTTTTATTTTTTAACTATTTTTTTTGCATAAAATTCTTTTAAAATGTCAATATAATCCTTTATATTTTCTATTTTTGGATCTGAAAATGAAAAAACATAACCACATTTTTCAATTTTCTGTCCATTTATTGTATAATTTTTCCTATTGTGGCATTTTTCACCACAATGGCTACATATTCCTTGATCATTTATAAATGGCTCTTTTATGTGAGAAGATGCATTTTCTATATATTTCATGTGTTTATCAATACCTGTGAAAAATAGTCTTAAGACAATACAATTATTCCATTTATGTTCTTTTCCGCCCCAGATTTTTATACCGTTATTCCTGATAAATATTCTTGCAATAACTTTTTTATTTTTTGAATATATTACCATAAAATGTCCCCAACAATAACCATCTCCAATAGCTCCACCAAAATCATAACCAATTAAATTCATTTCTTTGGTGAATTCTTGAATAAATTTTTTATTTTCCTTTGAGACAAAATTAAACCTATCATCCTTCAGTAATTGTTCGATAAATCCATCCTCCACATTTTTTTGAAATTTTACCCATATTATCAATTTTTGTCAAGTATTCTAAAATAATTTCAATAAACTTGCGCTTAACGTTCTAGGTAACTGATGTTTTACCAGCCCGAATAAGGGCTTGCGTAGCAAGACTAGGGCCTGGCAAAATGTGGGTGAGGGAGGCGTGGGAGCGAGCGCAGCGACCGACCTAGCCGACCGAACCCCGAGGGCGCGAACAGCGCCCGCAGCAGTTACCGTTTGTTATGCGAAGTGGTAGGCATAAACTATTTTAATTTATATAATTTTCTCTTTTCTATTTTATTAAATCATTAATCCTAAATGGATTTCCATGTCCAGGATATATTTTTATTGGATTTAATTTAATAATTTTTTCCCATGATAATTGAAAATCAAATAAATTTTCTGCCCATATTGTTATTCTATTCCAACTTGGTAAACCATTCATAGCAGCATCACCACAAAAAAGATTATTATTCCATAAAAGAGAAAT
>Ga0209755_10004493_pt1 | contig 16479 bp, 17 predicted proteins | sample TergutCo191P1_FD_187301 | JGI IMG/M metagenome (GOLD analysis project Ga0209755, IMG submission 187301) | Cornitermes sp. P1 segment gut microbial communities from Petit-Saut dam, French Guiana - Co191P1 (SPAdes) (version 2) | ecosystem: Host-associated > Arthropoda: Insects > Digestive system... | reverse complement strand
AAGTTTATTCCTAATATAATAAGGAACTAACGCATTTTGTTATTTTGGAAACAGAATATTACAAGACACTAGTACTCCATGAAGTCTAAATTCGAGTATACAAATGTTGGCGCTTAATTCGAGCATCATCGGTGGTAAATTGCCACCGTACAGTAGCTTTATAACTATTAGGGTTGGTAACCCATGGTTGCACTTCACTGTCCTTTTTTTAACTGACGGTATTCTTTACCCCAAACACTGTCAGCCGAGTACGCTAATTTCCAGTTCAGCCATATTCAGCCATGACCCATGTTTTGGCGTGTAATGTATTTCAAAACGTTGTAACCGTCAAAACAAGCGGTGAAAATATTCTCGAATGATAAAAAAAACGTAACGAAAAATTTAGCAATTAAAAATAATCCAAGGAAGCAGCTTTTCCCAGTTTTCTGATAAATTTGCGAACGGAGCTTTATCAAATAGTGTACGCAAATAAAGAAGCGGTTCAATCTTATTCTGCTAGGCAGTTTCAATGAGGGAATAAATACCGCAGGAGCTTTTAGCACCGGCAGGGCTCTTATTGAAAAGCCAGTTTTTTCTACCAAGTACAAATGGACGAATCGCGTTTTCACAAACGTTGTTGTCAGGGGTTAAATAAGGACTATCAAGATACATGATTAATTTATCCCACTGTTTTAGTGTATATGCAATCGCTTTACCAATCTTGATATTTCTGAATCATTATGTAACTTACAAGGCTCGCGCCCGCTATAGAACGAGGAATAATACAAGGAGGCACAGGCGCGATCTTTACAACAGGCTGTTCCTCGTCTTCTGTTCCCTCGCTGCAGCGGCATCGGACTGAAGTCCGCGCGTATTTTGGTCTTATTGTTTTTCTTACATATATAGATTGAGGTATTATTTCAAGTTTTTCTAAGGACTTTAGTCCTAGGTTTCTTCGCCTATTCTGGTCATTTTTTCACCGCAGGCGCATGTTTTTTCATCTTCAGGGATATCTACGATTTCTTCAACTCTGCGAAGATTAGGGTCAAGTGGTTTGCGTCCCGGTTTTTTTCCTGTATAGGATTTTATTTTCTGCTTCTCTGTTTCAATGCCTTCTTCTGGCAATTCTGTTTGTTCTGTTTCTTCGACGAATAACGATTGCTGTTTGTCATCGGAGAGTAATTCCTCGGCGCTGCGGCAAAACCTTTTGTATATCAGAAGGTCATAGCGTTCATTTAATTCATAATATTTATGTTTAAATGATTCTAATTCTATTATTCGCTTATTGTCTGTTTCTAATTTGCGTATGTAGCTTAACACTTCAGGATTTAATGTTTCAAACTGTAATGCTGTATTCAGCATATCTTGTTTAATCACGCAACGATCTGCTTGTCAACTTTTTTATAAAATATTTTTTATTAATCCGACCCGAAACTTCCGGATCGGATTTTTTCTTACGCTGCCTTTTTATAAAACAATTCTTTATGCGCTCTGAAGAAATCAATGCCTGCCAGTAACATCTGTAGTTCCTCAGCCGCCAGCTCTCTCGCTTCGCTTTCATCGCAAGGCCATGGAAACTTGTTCTTCTCAAGCCGCTTCCGGCTTAACCAAAATCCGCACTACTTCGTAGTGAGTCTTGTCCCAGTAAACCGCTTTTAACAGTTTTCTGCTGCGGTTGCAGAACAAAAAAACACTCCCGCTGAACGGGTCTTGTTTTATCCCTTCCTGCACAATTGCCGACAGTCCGTTTACCGCTTTTCTCAAATCCTTTGATCCGGGATGCAGGAATATTCTTGCTTTGCTAAGGTCTATTATCATAGCGAAGCTCCAAATCCTTCCATGACAGCTCGCAGTTGATTGTGGTTTATTACAAGCGGTATGTATATTTTCATATCCCCTTTTTCTATAAGTATTTCCGGTATACCCATTGATGGTTTTACCACAGCCGCGTTAGCTGTTGAAACCGCTGGGATTTCTACAAAATTATGTTTTGTTTCATCCACCGCTTTTGTCCAGTTGAAAAATGTTTGTTGATTTATCCCGCTGTCTTTCGCATACGCCCACGCACTCTTTCCACTTTGTTTCCAGTCTTCCAGCCGCTTTATTTTTTCTTCTTCACTGTACCTCATCTTTTACCTCCAGTATTTATTTTTCCTGGAAGTTTACTATGCTTTTTTTACTGATGGTAGAAGCGCTTGTTTTGACGGTTACCTGATAACAATAAATTCCTATAACTTAATTAATGTGAAAAATGGCAGATAAATGTGCAGATAAAATCCCAACTCGGCGAACCGTAGTGTTCTACAGCAAACCGAAAAAAGGGGAAATGAGATCATTTTTATTGACTTAATATTCCCTATGGTTTACAGTGATTTGTAGAAAACCATAAGGGTTTATTGAGTTCACCTTCATGGGTCTTTTAAGGCGGTGGTTGGAGGTTCGAATCCTGCGCGGCTCAGTTGAAAAAAATAAATGAAGGCTTCGTCAAATGATGAAGTCTTCTTTTATATAATTGGTATGCCTTGCTTGCAGAAAGGGTTATTTACGGTTTTTAAGCTCAGCTTCTTTCTTTTCTATTGCATCTTTAAGATTAGCAAGTTCGTTTAAAAGCGTCCTGAACTCTACTGTTTCGCGATCAATTACAGGCTGATCGCGTTCTGCAAACGCCAGATAAACTTCTGTGCCAAGACGAGTCAGCATCTTCTGCGCCTGACCTTCCAGCTGCTTGATTTCAAGCATTAATATGCCCCGCTCTCCCAGATCCTGCGCTTTCGCTCCGGCTTTAACAGCAAATTCTTTTGATACTGCCAGGCCTTGATCGAGTATTTCTTTCATTCTATCGCTAAATGCCATGTTATTCTCCTCATTAACAGTATAACACATTAAGGTCTTTTAATAAAACCATGAAATAAATATTAATTCAGGGATTCGTATTTTCATATTATCGTTATGTGTTTAATTGCTTTTTTTGATTTATCGCGATATAATTACCTTATGAGTAATATAAGAAAAGCGATATTTTTTGCAATTATACTAACATGTTTTACAATGGGTTCTTTTGGAGATATATTTTATAGTTTTTCATTGGGATTAAACCGTCTAACTGAACAATACCTGGATGATGATTACGGCAAAGAACTAAACGGAGTTGGTTTTGTCATGTCGCTTAACTATTATCCTGAAAATTTTCCGTTGGGCTGGTTTATCCGAACCTCTTTAGGAAGCATGAATATGGGTTACGAATGGAAAGATAATGAGATAGATTCGATAGAGTTCGATTCATCATTGGATTTAAGTTTAAGCATGGGTCCTTCATTCGTAATAAAATTGGGTTCAATAATTTACATACCGATTTCAATTGGGCCTGTAATTAGCAGTTACCGTGAAGAATCCGCAGGATATTATAACGAAAATATTATTGGTTTTTATGACGCAATTAATATTGGAGCGCTCCTGGATTTAGGCATTACAATAAATCCCGCAAGACGATTTATCATAACAAACAGTATTATTGCATCCTATGACTTTTTACGATGGGAAAGGGGTAATATGTCAACAAGTTATCGAAGTATTAACAGCGGAAATTTTAAATATGAAAATTATTCCGCATTCAATATAGGTTTTTATTTTGGACTTGGAATACGATTCGGAGGATCAAGAAATATTAGTTAAATGCCGGAGCGTGAACCTTTGGTTTGAAGCGGTATTAAACCAAACTTATGAAAAAAGAAAATAATTTTTCACTTGAAAAAATTAAAATAGAACTATATAATATTATCAGGGAATTCCGGTTATGAATGTTACATCCTTTCGCTTGACTTTTAGGAATTTAAGGGGTAAATTTATACAATGAATCTCAAGACAATAATTACTAAAGATACAATTAAACTTAACCTGAAAGGTACTACCAAGAAAGAAATCATCAATGAACTGCTGGATATTCTTGTGAGCACCGGAAAAATACAGGACAGACAGGAAGCCTGGAGCGCGGTTATGGACAGGGAAGAAAAAATGTCCACAGGCATGAAACACGGAATAGCAATTCCTCACGGAAAGAGCGCAATAATTCATGATTTGGTCGCATGTATTGGAATCTCAGAAAACCCGGTTGATTTTGATTCTCTTGATAAAGAGCCGTGCAGAATCTTTATTATGACTCTTTCACCGGTTGAAAAAACAGGGCCTCATTTGCAATTCCTGGCGGAAATCAGCCTTCTTTTTAAAAGTTCGGAAAAACGTAAGGAAATTCTGAACTCCAAAACATCAGAAGAAGTTCTAAAAACACTGACAGAATAAATTCCCGCGGGCAGCAGAGCTCAAACCAATAATTTTCACATAACAGGTAAGGGGAAAGAGTATGCGCATCAGTAAAAATTTAATTTATGACAATGAAGGCAGGACGCTGATTCTGCGCGGAGTGAATCTGGGCGGAGATTCAAAAATACCTTTTTGTGCTCCCGGCAGTGAAATTGATCCGGAATTCCTGAATACTAATAAAAAAGTTTCTTTTACCGGCAGGCCGTTTCCCCTGGCCGAAGCGGAGAGCCATTTTCAATTATTGAAAAAGGCAGGCATGACTTTTCTGCGGCTGGTTGTTACATGGGAAGCCATTGAACATGAAGGGCCTGGAATTTATGATGAAGAATATCTGGCCTATCTGCGCAAGATCATTCTCGCGGCGGATAGGGAAAATATTTCGGTTTTTATTGATCCGCATCAGGATGTGTGGAGCAGGTGGACAGGCGGCGACGGCGCTCCCGCGTGGACAATGGAAAAACTTGGAATGAATTTGGATTTACTCGATCAATGCGGCGCTGCCATTACAAAACAGCGTTACCGCGTTTATCACAAAAGCAGGAAACATCCAAACGGCGTTCCTTTTCCGAAAATGATTTGGCCCAGTAACTATAACAGATACGCGGCTTCTACCATGTTTAGCCTGTTCTTCGCAGGGCTTGCATACGCGCCGGATTTACAGATAGACGGAGAAAATGTACAGAACTGGCTGCAAAACCGCTACATTGCCGCTTTCAAACACGCACAGCGCCGTCTGAAAAATTGCGCGGCCATTAAGGGCTGGGGGGTAATAAATGAACCGCATTTTGGCTTTATCGGACAGCAGGATCTAAACATTACCGAAGACAGCATAATTCCAATCGGGCCTAAACCCACTCCATGGCAGACAATAAAAGCCGCAAGCGGTTATAAAACAGAAGTGCCTGTGTTCGGAGCCATGGGAAAAAAAATTACGCATTATGAAACATTTAACAGCGGCAAGGTTTCACTGTTCAAAGATGGTTTTTCCTGCCCATGGAAACAGGCCGGTATCTGGAATGATAATAACGGAGAGCCTGAACTGATACGAAGCGATCACTTCAGCAGGTTTAATGGACGGCGCGCTGTTTTCATTGACGACTTCCTGAAACCATTCACAGTAAAATTTATAAACGCCATGAAAGAATCTGATGAAAGCGCTTTTTTCTTTATCGAAGGTTTGCCGGGCTGCACAAAAGAAGATTCTCATCCGTCATGGGACGCGAAGGAAGACAGTAATGTCATTAACGCTTTTCACTGGTATGACGGAGTAACGCTTTTTACCAAAAGTTTCCGTTCATGGTTCAATGTAAATATTGACACAAAAAAACCAATTTTGGGGAAGAAGAAAGTGGCAGCTTATTTTACCGAATGCCTTGCAAAAGGAATAACCTGCACAAAACAAAAAACGGGAGATGTTCCGTGTCTTTTGGGAGAGTTCGGCCTTGCATTTGACATGAATAAAAGAAAAAGTTTTAACACAGGCGATTACTCATTGCATGAAGAAGCTCTTTCAATGTATTACGACGCGGTAGACGCAAATCTGCTCCACTCAACAATCTGGAACTATTCCACCAGTAATTCAAATAAATACGGCGACGGCTGGAATGACGAAGACCTTTCAATTTATTCCGAAGGAAAAGAGCGCGCGGCCGCGGGATGGAAGCGCCCCTATCCGATGGCTACAGCCGGCAAACCGCTTTTCTTCAGATGGGACAGAAAACGCGGTGAATTTATTTTCCGCTTTAATGCAGATAACGGAATTGCGGCGCCGACAATAATTTATCTGCCGCCTGAAACATTCGGCGCTTCGCCGGATATTAAATCCAGCTTACGGTACGATTACCAATACGAAGAGCGGCGGCTTTTAATTTATAACGATGATTATAATGGGGAAGCGGAAATTAAAGTGCGGCTGAACTGAGACTGTTTTTGACTCTGCGGCAGCGGAATATTAACGCCGGAATTTTCCGCAAAATGATTATCCGCCGGCTGGTTTTCAATTGGCTGGTTTTCTGTTAAACGGTTTTCTTCTTCCCTGATCAGCATAAAGTGAAAGCGGTTTTCTATCCTGCTCCGGTTTTCCAGAATCCGGCTGATATAATCAAGCGTAACTTTTGGAGCGCCTGTATTGCTTATCCTGCCGGTTCCGGCATTGTACATTGCGAGAGCGGAAACTTCGCTGCCTCCGGTGTTAAGGCAAAACCGCAGATGACCTACGCCGTTACGCGCATTATCTTTAATATTAAAAAATTGTATTAGTTCCATATTCGGAAAAGAACGGTTATTAAGCTGAAACAGGCCGCGATCAACGCTTCCGTCGTAATTATGCCTGTTAACAGCAAGCGGATTAAATTTGCTTTCTTCCCAGCTTAACGCAAAGGCAAGCGCGGGCGGCACATTATATTCATCCGCGCCGTCCAGCACAGCCTGCGCTATTTCACGGCTGGAACATATATCAGTAAAAAAACCAACCACCCATTCCCGGTATACCGGATCGCGGTAATATGTCAAAACAGCGTCATCAACTTTATTAACCGCCATAAATAAATTAAAGTCATCATCGTTAGCTGACACAAAAATATTAAAATTATCCGGCTCCTGCGCCTGTTCTGCTTCAGTTTCATTTGTGGCGGTGACATCCGTAACAGCCGATTCTATATATACAGGATTGTGAGAAGCGATGAATGAACATAAAACCATGGAACACAATAACCCTGTAAACAGGGGAATGAGCGCTTCAATCTTTTCTTTATAAAGATTCATGTTCCTTCTTATTTAAAAATAACCCGGACTTTAATAATCCCGGCTACTTTTCGAATTTGATCCAGTACAGATTCCGGGATTTTTTGATCTGAATCAATAATACTGTAGCCAAATTCATCGCGGTGATGGTTGATCATGTCCTGAATATTTATATTAGCGCCCGCAAGGTTTGTTGTAATCTGGCCGACCATGTTGGGAATGTTACGGTTAACAACCAGCAGCCTGTATGGGAAACGCTGTTCAAGTCTGCAGAGCGGAAAATTAACTGAATTGCGTATTGTACCGAACTCAAGATAGTCAATTATTTGCCTGACTGCCATAATCGCGCAATTGTCTTCGGCTTCAGCGGTGGAAGCTCCAAGGTGCGGAATGCCGATTACTTTTTTACAGTTTAACAGTTCAGCCGTCGGAAAATCCGTAACATAGCAGTTGATCTTTCCCGCCTCCAGCGCTTCAATTATATCCTTGTCCTTGACAAGCGCGTTTCTGGAAAAGTTAACGATGCGCGCACCCTTTTTCATGATGTTTATTTTATCAGCATCCAAAAGACCCTTGGTCGCTTCGCTTTGCGGAATATGCAATGTAATGTAATCGGATTTTACCAAAAGGCTTTCAAGAGAATCGGCGCGGACAACATCGCTGGAAAGATGCCACGCGGCGTCTACCGAAATAAAAGGATCATAGCCGATAACATTCATGCCAAGAGCCATCGCGTCATTTGCGACCATTACTCCAATAGCGCCAAGACCGATCACTCCAAGCGTTTTTCCCTTTAGCTCCGGCCCCGCGAATTTGGATTTTTCTTTTTCAACCAGTTCCGCGACATCAGGCTTGCCGGCAACAGACATTGTCCAGTTAATACCGCCGATAATATTACGCGAAGAAAGAAGCAGCGCCGCGATAGTAAGCTCTTTAACCGCATTGGCATTCGCGCCAGGCGTATTAAATACCACTATCCCGCTCTCGCTGCAGCGCTGAACGGGAATATTGTTATACCCAGCTCCCGCCCTTGCAATCGCAATCACGGAAGAAGGTATTTCAATACTGTTAAGATCCGCGCTGCGAACCAGAATTGCGTCAGGATTGGAAATATCACCCGAAATTTCATATTTATCTTTCGGGAAAAGATCAGTTCCCAGCGGTGAAATTTTATTCATTGTTTGAATACGAAACACTTTTACTCCTTAGTTTATATAAAACAGCCTGTCTGCGATGCATACACATTATAGACCGGCTCTGATTAAATCTGACTGCCTGGCTGAAGCGCGATCAGGAAAATTTTTCCATAAAGCTAATCAGCTCCTTAACTCCTTCAATCGGCATGGCATTGTAGATACTGGCTCTCATGCCGCCAACAAGACGGTGTCCTGCAAGGTTCAGCAATCCTGCCGCCGCCGCTTCCTTTACAAAACGTGATTCAATTTCATTCTTTTTCGCCTCATCCTTTTCTTTCGTGATAAAGGGGATATTCATAAGGCTGCGGTACTGTTTCACGACAGGCGAACAGAATACCCTGGAGTTGTCAAGGTAATCGTAGAAAAGCTGCGATTTTTCGCGGTTCAATTTGGCGATTGTTTCTACACCGCCGAGCTGCTTTAACCATTCCAGCACCAGACCAATTATATAAATACCGTAACACGGCGGAGTATTGTAAAGCGAACCTTCGGCGGCATGAATATCGTAACGAAGCATTGCAGGCGTCCAGTCAGGCGCGCGGCCGATTAAATCCTCGCGAATAATGACTACTGTAGTTCCCGCAGGTCCAAGATTTTTCTGCGCGCCTGCGTAGAGTATACCAAACTTGCTTACATCCAGAGGTTCAGAAAGAATACAACTGGAAACATCAGAAACCAGCGGGACAGAACCAGTGTCAGGGATTTTATCCCATTTAGTGCCAACGATTGTATTATTCAGTGTGATGTGATAATAAGCGTCATCGGCCGCCTGCGCGGGCGCTTGGGGGATGTATGTGTATGCTTTATCCTTTGAACTTGCTCTGACTTCCACAGCGGCGTACTTGGCGGCTTCCTTTATTGCTTTATCTGCCCAGATACCGGTATCAATATACGCGGCTTTCTTCCCCTTACCGGGCGCGTCTCCTGCCGCCAGATTTAGGGGAACCATGGAGAATTGTAATGAAGCGCCTCCCTGTAAAAAAAGTACTTTATAGTTTGAAGGAATTCCCATCATCTCGCGCAGTAAAGCTTCTGTCTTTTCGATAATGGGTTTAAAATCCTTTGAACGGTGGCTCATTTCCATTACGGATTGACCTGTACCATTTGCATCCGGCATTTGCGCCGCGGCTTTTTCAAGCACAGGCAATGGAAGAACCGAAGGCCCCGGGGAAAAGTTATAAACTCGCATTGTAACTCCTATTTATGTGCGGTTGAATAACCGTACGAAGTTCCAGGATAATTCCTGTAATGATTATAATTTATACAATATTGAATATTATGTCGAGACATGAATGTGTAACTGTTATTAATTTGGGGTTTTCTTGACCAAGTTGGTCATGTATGATATTATTAGATTATGAAAACAATGCAATCAGCAAAGGCTAAAGCTAACTTTTCTTCTGTATTAAAAGAAGTTGCCGCCGGAAATGAAGTGGGAATCACATACGGAAAAAAACAGAAAACCATTGCCGTTATTATTCCATTTGATGACTGGAAAAAAAGCCGGAAAAGACAATTGGGAACATTGGAAGGGAAAATGTCTGTCACCTTTGCAGATGACTGGAAAATGACCGAAGAAGAATTCATAAATTTATGAATTACCTCGTTGATACCCAAATTTTATTATGGTCTTTTCTGGAATCCAGGAAAATATCAAATGAAGTTAAATCAATTTTTATTAATGAAGATAATAGAATTTTTTACAGCCCGATCAGTTTATGGGAAATATCAATAAAATTTGCTTTAAAAAAATTATTTTTAAGCGGAGGAACCCCTGAAGACTTTTTCATGGAACTGAATAATAGTTTTTTTCGCTGCAAAACAATAGAACCTAATACGCTAATAAGCATATACAAGCTGCCATTTTATCATAAAGATCCATTTGACAGGTATTTAATTTGGGAAGCAATAAGAAACGATTTAACATTGATAAGCACAGATGCCAAAATGGAAATGTACGAAAAAGAGGGATTAAAGGTAGCGCTATAACTTTATGCCGGCTTTAATTACGGGAGTAAAAGAGTTGTTCAAAAACTGAAGCTTCCGGACAACTCTAATAACACACTACTCAACAAACAACTGCGTTATTTCGTCTCTTTTCTTTTTACCCTGTGAATCCATAGGTATTTCGTTAACATAGCGCCATCTTTTCGGGACTACCAGGTTTTCAAAGTAATTAAGCAGGTGTTCCCGCCAGAATTTATTAATATCGTTCTTTTCAAGTCCGGCGAATTTTTCTTTTCCCTGAGCGTTAAACACGATTGCGGCTGCCAGAAATTGGCGGCCTTCTTCCAGGGCGATAACGCACGCATCGGAAGCGAAACCGGATTCCATAATACGATTTTCCACTTCCGGAAGAGAAATCCGCTTTTCCTCAATCTTGACTATAGTATCCATCCGTCCTATTAAAATAAATTTGCCGTTTGGAAGCATTTTAACCAGGTCCGCGGTTTCAAATATGCCTGTCTCATTTTTAATATAATCTGATTGGACTACCAGACAGCTATCCTCATTAACCCACAGTTTGGCATTTGGAAACGGTGTCCACATTGGACCTTCATTTTGCCTTCTCCATGCGACGCCGGAAGTTTCGGTGCTGCCGTACATCTCCCAGGGCCAAACGCCGAAAACCTCAAATACTTTTTGCGCGACATCCGGGAAAAGGAACCCGCCGGAAGCGAGGATACACGGTGATTTTAATTGAAGGGTCAGAGGAGTTTCAAGTTCAACAGCCCGTTTTAAATACGCCGGTACTGTGACAATAAAATATTCAGTATCGGAGAATTTTTCCAGTTCCTCAGGAACATTTATTATGTTTCTTCTGAACGGAATACCCGCAGTAAAAGGCAGAAGCACAGAAAAGAGGAAACCGTAAATATGGTGCTGGCTTACAGTGGAACAAATTTTCCTGGGATAAAATAATTCATTTCCCCACTCATTAAGAATATTCACATTATCAACTTCAAATTCTTTTAAACGCTGCTGTATCTTTTTCGGCTTACCTGTAGTGCCAGAGGTATAAAAATTGAAATAAGCCTCATCACTGTTGATTGACGGTAAAACATCAGAGCTTCCGCTTTTTTGACTTAGCAGCGCAGGGATATGGAAAGTGTTCCCCATGTCCTGGGGAAAAACCTTATCTGTAATAAAGGGAGTATCCCCCTTAATTTCCGCAAGGTAGGCAGGGCTAATATTGGCTGTAAGCATTACTTCCTTTTTGCATTGAAGCAGGGCCGCGAAAGCAAGGAGGAAAAACCAGCAGTCCTCACTGTGCAGAAGCCATTTATCACTCTTTACGGATTCAATCTGTTTACGAAGAACGGCTGTTCCCTCAAGGAAATCTCCCCATGTCATGTAATCTTTGTCGCTCCAAATACCCTTATAACAAATTGCCGTGGAAGGATCCCTGGAAGCGCTTTTCATTTCTGATAACGGAATAAATTGTTGCATAGTTTATAACCTCTTTTCTATGTTAGTATCTTTTTCAAAAGATACTTATAAGTTTACATATATAGAAAGTGTTGTCAATGAAGAGATTTAACGTTACATTTCATGCAACCAGCCACTCATTCCTGCGGAACAAAATGGCAAGTGTCATGTTATATTCAAATGACGGAATGAAATGTTAAGTTAAATCCTTATGTAGTAAGGATTTAACGCATATTGTTATATTGGAAACCGAACATGACAGGACACTAGCTGCCTGGATATGTTCTCGTAAAATTATCATATTTTAACAATTTTTAGTCTTGAGTAAAGCGCTGCACATCCGCGCACCCATATAGGGTATCTATGAATTTTTCTTTGAAAAATTCATGGCCGGCGGTGTAGGCTGCCGGATTTTGACACAGGAGGGATGTATGAACAACCTCAATTCAATCCTGATCGAAGGCAATCTGGTAAAAGATCCGCTGCTCAGGTCAACACCCAAGGGTACGCATGTATGTATTATGAGTCTTGCGTCTAACCGTTATTACAAACATGATTCAAATTTTCAAAAAGAAGTATCTTTCTTTGAAATTGAATCGTGGTCGAGACTCGCGGAGGCCTGTTATAACAAGGGGCGAAAAGGCCGCGGTGTGCGTATAATTGGCAGACTGAAACAGGACCGCTGGAACGGAGCTGACGGCAGGCCTCATTCAAAAATCAGCATAATTGCCGAACAAGTTGAATTTCGTCCTGAATTTAAAAAGGATGTAAGAGGCGAAATACCTGTTAATGAACCTCAAGCATTACGCGAAGATTCCTCCCTTGATCAGGATTTATCCTGTGATCAAAATTATTTCGGAGATGAAACAGGTGATCCTGTACTGGTAATGGTAGAAAAGGAACCGGAACTTGTAACATTTTAACCGAAAGCGAAGAACCCCGTTGTTTTCGGCGAGGTTCTTCAGCACCTGCCATCGTTGAATAAAAAATCAAATACCAAATATATAATCCGCCGCAAGCCCGCTCAGGACAGCAAATAAAACGGTAAATAACAGGTAAAATAAAAAATGTTTAATTCCCAGTACAATTTTAACAGCGCCCAGATTGGTAATTTTCATGGCCTGGCCTGTAATCATAAACGCTGTCGCGGAGCCAAGCGACATGCCGTTCTGCAGCCATGTTTGAAGCAGCGGGATTGTTCCGCCGCCGCAGGCATAAAGCGGCACGCCGATTGCCGCCGCCATCAATACGCCGAAACCCCTGTTGCTCCCGAAAATGTCAGCAAAACTTTCCCTCGGCACATAACGCTGAAAAAGCGCGGAAAGAACTACGCCCAGCAAAAAATACAGTCCTGTCGCTCTGATGTTTCGTCCAACATTTTTGATAAAACGCAGGAATGGATTGGGATCTGTGTCGCGGTTTGCCATGTTTTCAAATTTGGAAAACTGAAAAAAGGCGTTTTTCCTGAACAGCAGTTTTACGCAGATGCCTGCCGTTACACCGCAGATAAAACAGGCGGCAAAGCGGATAACAAGCACGTGTTTACCCAGAGCCGCGCTGTAAAAAAGCAGCTGCGGGTTAAGAAGGATTGAGCTCATTACAAAGGCCGCGATCCATTCCTGCGACATTCCTTTTTCGGAAAAGGACGCGGCGACCGGTATTGTTCCGTACATGCAAAGAGGTGAAGCGATGCCCAACAGTGAAGCCGGAATAACGCCGAAGAGACCTATTTTGGTATTATGCATTCTGACAAAGAGAGAGTGAATTTTTTCCCTGCCGAAAACAGAAATAAAAGAGCCCAACGCGATTCCAATCAGCCAGTACAGAAAAATCTGCTCTGCCTGAATTGAAAAGTAATAAAAAAAATAAATAAGTTCCCGCCACAGGATTTCAGTCATACTGATTTGCAGCTAACATTAAAGTTCAATAAGTCTGTACGTTTTACTGCCAACTCCAATGGCGGCCGCGTGTTCAATTGTTAAAAGTCCGTTTCTGGATTCAATCCGCTGTATCAGATCTCTGCTGTCGGGAGCCGAATAGACAAGGTCGATACAGGCCTGATCGAGGGCTACAGGGTCAAGAGACGCCAGTATGCCGATGTCCGCCATGGTGGGCTGCGCAGGTCTTCCGTTGCAATCGCAGTCAACGGAAAGGTGATTCATCACATTGATATAAAGAATCTTTCCGCCGGTGCTGTCAACAATTGATTTCGCGGCTTCAGCCATCGATTCAAGAAAAGCGTCCTGATTGCCTCCCGACATGCTGGTTTTGCTTCTGCCCGCGGTGTGTATCCAGTTCTTACCCGCGGTTGACGCGTAACCTATGGATAAATTTTTCAGCGCGCCGCCGAAACCGCCCATCTGATGTCCCTTGAAATGTGACAGTACAATGTGAAAATCAAACTCATTAAAACGCGCGCCTACAAAATTTTCTTTTAAACGTTTTCCCCCTGTAACAGGAATACTGATATCCGCTTTCTCATCCAGTATCACAAAGGGCGCGATGGCGGTAAACCCGTGATCCTGGGCAACCTGATAATGGGCTGCCGTGCTTGCGCGCCTACCTCCGTATGCCGTGTTCGCTTCGATAATGGTTCCATTTACTCTTTGAACAAGGTCTTTAATAAGATCTGGTTTCAGAAAGTGAGTATTACCAGGCTCTCCTGAATGTAATTTTACAGCGACATTTCCGCTCGCCTGCAGCCCCAGAGCCTGATAGACCGCCATAAGCCCTGCGGAACTAATATCATTGGTAAAGTAAACATTGGCATTTATGTTAACATCGCCTGAAACAGGCGGATTTCCGGTTTGGGTAATTTCAGCGGAACGCGTTGTTTCCTCCGTCTGTGTCTGGTTTGCCCCTTTCGCTGCGGCCTTACCCGCGCAGCCCAGAAATAACACAGAAACGGCAATCAGAAATACTGTTACCTTCAGAAGAATTTGCATATTTTTCATTTTATATCCGCCTTTAATCAATATTATAACATAAATGAAAAAATATGTGAATTGAGGCTGTTCCAAAACTTTCGAACCGCAGGTTCGCGTTTTTGGAACAGCTATCAAAGATTTTTATGAAAAAGCGGGCGCGAACCGCGAACCTACGGTTCGATGGTTCGATTAGACCGCTTTTTCAAGAGGTTGTGACAAAACTAACCGAGTTTTGGAACATTGCACATTTTACTCATTTCAAAAAATGAGGTCAAGCATAAATACTTACCCTGTAAAGAATTAGCGTTGCTGGTTCGGTGTGCGGAAAATTGAGGAAATTGGTGTTATCAGAGATGTTATCAATTTCCAAAAAAACGCGGGGTTTGATATGCGCAATGACTTCACGATGTTTAAAAGGGCGGTTCCGTCCGGTGCTAAGGTGGTGTATTACTACGCTTATGATGAGAACGGGATTAGAAAAGGTCCCTGGACTACCAAGTGTTTGAACTTTACGAGGCAAGAAATTTCTGCCACAGGCTAATCAGGAACGGGGCTTTGATACCTAACAAAGTAAAGACGATGACTTTTTCAGAATTAGCTAATGGGTTCTGGGAGCTTAATTCGGAGTTTATCAGGAACGAAAGAAGCAGAAAAGATTTTAATGACAGTTATGTCGTTATCAGCAGGCAATTATCAACGGTTCAAATTGAGCCGTTTTTTGGAAAACTTACTCTTGATAAAATAACTAGCGAGCTTGTAAACAAATGGCTTTTGGGATTTAAGGACAGAGGTATAATTGATAAAAAAACAGGCGAAATAATTAGCTGTTATAAAAACAGTTACGCTAATGCTGCTTTCAGAACGCTTAACGTAATGATGACGGAAGCGGTTAAACGGGGTCTTATTCAAAATAATCCATGCGACAAAGTTGAACGGCTGAAAAATAATAAAAAGAAAATCGATATTCTTAAGCTTGAGGAAGTGAGGGCTTTATTTCCAAAAGATTACAGGACAGTTTGGGGTGATAAAGAGATTGCATTCGCCGCCAATCTTCTGGCTTCGATTACGGGTATGCGGATCGGCGAAATTATGGGACTTAGAGGCGAATTTGTTTTTGACAATTATATTGCTGTATGCGGGCAATACGGAAATGACGGTTATCAGGATTGCACAAAAACCAAAGAAAATAGGAGTATTCCGCTTATGCCTGAAATGATTGCGATACTTCGGAAGCTGATGATTAAGAACGGTAACGGCTATGTTTTTTCTCTCAATAACGGAAATGTACCTGCGACCCGCAATTATTTCGCAATGGAACTAAACAAAGCATTGAATAAAATTGGAATTTCCAAAGATGAGATTAAGCAAAGAGGACTGACATTGCATAGCTGGAGGCATTTTTTGAATACCGAACTGCAACGGCAAGGGTTGACGATTTCGCAAGTTCAGAGCGTTACAGGGCATAAATCGGAGTGTATGACCTAATGGTATAACCACGCTGATCCGATGAATGTACCAAATGTTACTAAAGCGCAAGCGGCAATTTTTGAGCAGAAAGATGAAAATGATCAACCTGAACTGGTAAATAAACCGAATATAAGGTCTTTTACGCCAATGAAAAAACTTGAAAAATTTAACCGAAAACATGCGTAAAAAAATGATGAATAAAAGGCTTCCGCTATAGTGGGAGTCTTTTTTTATTGTCTTTATATGTAATTTTTCGTAAATTTTAAGTAGGACTAGTTATGGCAGATAAAAATGAGTTAAAAGGCGCGTTAAAAGAATGTGTCAGATGCTTCCCGAAATTCTATTTTGATTTTGAAATTCTTATCAAAGAAGGATATATGCAGATAACCAGTCCTGAAACTTGCAAATTGCTGAAAAGTAAT
>Ga0209755_10004492_pt1 | contig 16480 bp, 20 predicted proteins | sample TergutCo191P1_FD_187301 | JGI IMG/M metagenome (GOLD analysis project Ga0209755, IMG submission 187301) | Cornitermes sp. P1 segment gut microbial communities from Petit-Saut dam, French Guiana - Co191P1 (SPAdes) (version 2) | ecosystem: Host-associated > Arthropoda: Insects > Digestive system... | reverse complement strand
CTCCGGCGAAATCCTTATCGACGGCGTGTCCACCAACCGCGTCACCCGCGAAAACGTGCATGAACAGTTTTGCATGGTGTTGCAAGACACTTGGGTTTTCGAAGGCACAATCCGCGACAACGTAATCTATTCCATGCCAAACATCACCGACGAACAAGTCATCGACGCGTGCAAGGCGGTGGGCTTGCACCACTTTATCATGACGTTGCCAAACGGTTACGACACCGTGTTGGACGACAAAGCAAGCCTGTCCGAGGGCGAAAAACAACTTCTTACAATTGCGCGCGCGATTATTAAAAACGCACCGCTTTTGATATTGGACGAAGCGACATCAAGCGTCGACACGCGAACCGAGCGCAAAGTCCAAGCCGCCATGGACAAACTTATGCACGGGCGCACATCGTTTGTCATCGCGCACCGATTATCTACAATCAAAAACGCAGACACAATCTTGGTCATGCGCGACGGCGACATAATCGAAAGCGGTAAACACAAACAACTTCTTGAACAGCGCGGCTTTTACGCCGACCTTTACAACAGCCAATTCGAAGTCGTTTAGGTATTGACTTTTCGCCCAAATCGTGGTATTATGTGGCAATGAAAAAATTAACTACACTTTTACTATTGGCATTGGTTTTGAAGTTGACATCGTGCGACATCGACAAAGACACCAACGACGCCCCCGAAACCCCAAAAGATTACAAAGCCTTGGCACAATCCCACGCCAAATATTGCATGGACAATCATGAACACCAAGTTGAAGGATACGGCAACCATATTACGCGCTTTTACACATACGAATGTTTGTTAGAGTATATTGTAAAAAACTTTAATGGCAATGCGGCAACTTTGACGGGCGCAATTTCTCATAACGAAACCGGCAAAATTACAAATTACGACATCAATACCATGACGGTCGGCGCGGAAGTCCCGCACCACAACGGAGACTTGTCTTCGGGTAATGTCGTATCCTATTGTCCCGACCACGTAGTCGAACATGCAGGCAATAACTATTGCGAAAACCGCGCATCGGTATTGACTACATACCCAGACGGAAGCACCAATGGAGTTGCCACCGAATATGGCGCGCAAGACGTCGTCTTCAAATTTACAACAATCAAGTTACACGGCAACGAAGACATAATCACAAAATAATTGTCAATACTATACGCATGAGCCCAATCGTAATATTGTACGCATTTTTGGTCGGCGGAGCAGTCTGTATGCTTGGTCAAATCTTGATTTTGAAAACCAACTTCACGCCCGCCCGCATTTTGGTGTGCTTCGTGGCACTAGGGGTAATCCTGCAAGCCGCCATGGCTTACGAGCCCATCCAAAAAACCGTGGGCGCGGGAATAAGTGTCCCAATCACGGGCTTTGGCGCAACCTTGGCAAAAGGCGCAATGGACAGCGTCAAAGAATTTGGATTTCTAGGCATACTTATGGGTGGACTTACCGCCGCCGCGGCAGGTGTAGCGGTTGCAATCGTGTCCGCGTTTTTGGTTTCGCTTATCGCGCGTTCTCGTTCAAAATAACAAGTTCCATACCGCCCTCGCGCGCAATTTCTTCGCTGAAAGCATTTTTGTAATTATGTCCCGCGTCTTTTTGTATGACGCGCACAATCCCGCACTCAATCATCAAGCGCACGCAAAAAGTGCAAGAAATCCCCGTGACGTAAACTTCGGCGCCCTTCAAGTCCACTCCGTCGCGCGCGGCATTACAAATCATACGTTGCTCGGCGCAAATGCAATAAGAAATTTCACGTTGGGTCCCGCTTGGTATCCCGCGTTGTTGTCGCACGCAAAAGCCCCGTTCTGCGCAAGGTCTTATCTTGCCAACCACATCGTTGTAACCGCTTTCGATAATCTTGCCGTCGCGAACCGCAATCGCGCCCCAACGACAATCTGTACGCACGCAACCCGAGTTCCGCGCAACTTCCTCGGCACGCTTCATCCAAAAGTTCCTGTCAGTACTTTGTAATTTTTCCATATCTTAATGATACCATTTCGGCATGGAAAATACAACACAAAAACTCAAACCGCTTTTCGACCGAGTACTCTTGGCGCACGAAGCCGAACAACACCAAAACGGAATCATCATCCCGCGCGAGTTCACCGACCGCGCCCACATCATGACGGTGGTCGATGCGGGGCAAAGCACCCAACTTAAATCCGGCGACCGCGTCATCATCGCAAAATACTCCGGCACCGATGTGACACTTGGCACAAATAAGTACACCTTGGTCACCGAGTATGATGTCTTGGGGGTGATTTCATGAGTATACTAATCGGCGACGAAGCCCGCCAAAAAATCATGCGCGGGGCAAAGACCTTGTGCGACGTAGTTGCGACCACGATTGGTCCAAAAGGTCGCAACGTAGTTTTGGACGGCATGACACCAACAATTACCAACGACGGCGTGACGATTGCAAACGCCGTAAAATTGGATGACAAGTACGAAAACTTGGGCGCGGAAATTTTGCGTATGGCAAGCCGTCAAACCAACCAAAGCGCCGGCGACGGAACGACCTCGGTCATAGTCTTGGCGAACGAGATTTTGACCCTTGCAAACAAACAAATCATGATGGGCGAAAGCCCCGTCACAATCCGCGACCAACTTTTGCGCGACGCAAAAACTGCGACAGACTTGGTGGAAAAAATCGCGACACCTTGCGACACGTATGATGCGCTTTTGTCCGTCACGACAAACTCCTGTGCCAACCCCGAAGACGGCGAACTTATAGCAAGGGCAATCACGCGCGTGGGCACCGACGGCGTCGTCATCGTGGAAGAAAACACACACGGCGCCACCACATTAACGTTGTCTGACGGCTTGCAATGCCCGCTGGTACTTGCAAGCCCTTATTTCGCCCAAGACCCGACGCGATTGGAAACAACCCTATGCGACGCCACGATACACATTTGTGACGACGTTATCAAAAGCCTCGCCGACATATTGCCAACCCTTGAAACCGCCCGCGAAAAAGCCTTGGTTATCATCGCGCCCGACTTTGCGCCCGATGTTGTCGCGGCGCTTGTGCTGAACCGTGTGCGCGGTGGACTTAACGTCGTGGCATTGCGCGCCAACTGCACAGACCCCAAACCCTTGTTCGACGACATACGCGCCGTGCACGCTGAAAAAATTATTGCGTCTGTGAACTGCACAAAATTCATCGCAGGTAAAGACAGCGCACAATCAATCGCCGACCGAGCCGACCAAATCCGCGGGCAAATGCTCGCTTGCCATGATGAATATATGCTCGCTAAATTGAAAAACCGCCTTGCCCGATTGACCACGGGCGTCGCCACGATAAGCGTCGGTCACGCCACGCAAATCGAAACGCACGAAAGAAAACTCCGCATAGATGACGCCTTGCACGCAGGTACTCACGCCCGACGCGACGGCACGGTACTTGGCGGCGGAGTAACGTATTTAAACATTGCAAAAAAACTAGGCGATGGGCGGGGGATTTTATCGCGCGCACTATCAAGCATCACACGCCAAATTGCACAAAACGAAAATGTCACGCCCGACGTCGTCATCAAACGCGTCAAAAAATCCACCCAAATCATCGACCCCGCAACGGTAATAAAATCCGTTATTACAAACGCGACATCCGTCGCCGCAACACTTATCACGACCGAAGCAATCGTTCTTGAAAAACCTAACTAGGTTATTTTTGACAAATTAGGTTTTCTGTCGCCTTGGAAAGATTTTCCAAAATCTCTTTGTCATCAAAACACGCGCGAATAATCATGCAAGACTTTCGGGTCTCGTACTTAATTTCTTTTGGCGAGTTCGCGCTCTCGGCATATTTCACAAGCGACATGCCCGCATAAATCCACGACGGGATAAAGTACGTCGAATAATCGATAACGTTGATGTTGCCCTGTGGCGAGAGTTTAAAATTCCGCGTGTCGTGAAACTCGGCGCCCAAACAAATTCTTTTAAGTTGCAAGTTGTTGGAAATATATTTTTCAAGCCCCTCCACGCCAAGCCCTCGCATTTGTTCGACGGTGCAATCGGGCAACTCGGTGCCGTCGATAAACGGAGACACGGTGCAAAAACCTTTATCGTTTTTCACATACCCAAGTATCGGCGCAAATTTAAGTTGTTGTTCTATGCCTTTGTTGCTGAATTCCACAAGCAAGTCATTGTACTTTTGCATGATTTCCCACTGGTTTTCGTTATCATCGTTTGTGGTTTGCTTGACAACAAGGTTCTCGTATTTAAAAACTTCTTGATTCGTACCCGCGCCCAAGCCTTGCAAATCCTCAACCCGCAACCCCTTTGCAAAGTCGCGCTTGAACAACTCAACATTTTGATATGCAAGTTTCAAATCAAAGTCCATCAGATTTTTTCGACCTCGAATTGTATGTCGCCGCCAAGCGGGGAATTGAATTCCATGCAATACGCGCCGACATTTTTGACAATAACATTCGTTCCCGCCTTTAAAAGGATAGATGCACAAGGCTCGTCAACATAACAAACACCCATGCTGTCGCCGACGTCGGAACTGCCACCGCACATTGTGAACTCGTGTGTTCTGTACCTACATGGCTCGCGCGCAATATCCGTTTGCCACCCGTCGCGGTCCTCAATCGCGTAATTGAACTTGCGCCCGTACAACTTTTCGTCTAACAAACCGCTGTAAATCCCGTTGCGCAACACGACGATTTGTCGCCCTTGCCAATTTTTTACCGCAACAATATTCGTGACCATGTCCATCGTGTCTCCCACCAAATATCGCCCCGGCTCAACAATATACGGGATATCTTTGCCAAGCCCCATATTCGCCAACTCTTGCGCGGTTTTGCTCCCGCCAAGGTTGATGAAGTTCACGTCAAAGTTTTGCCTTACCGTATGATAAGCGTCCAACACTTTATCAACGGCACTTGAAAACTCCTTTTGCGCATAAAAACTTATGCCATAATCGGTGCAATTATTTTGCCTTTCAAAGTCAATCATGTCGTGCAACTCGTCCACGCTTGCCCCCAAATGCGAACCGCCGACATTTAAACGGTTGTGAATCTTGCACTTGCCCAAATCCGCATATGTCGCCAATTTCTTTACATCTCCAATATTGTCAAACGTGAAATTACGCACGCCTTCGCCGTAAAGATATTCAACAAACACATCATCCGCGCGCACGTCAAGCAAACCCACGCGTTCGGCGCCCACACCCAACTTGCGCAACTTGTCAAAGTGCGACAAAGTCTTAATCGCAAAACCGTGCCCGTCTTTGTTCAGCATCGGCACAAGTTCACGAAGCAAGGTCTCGTTGCTCTCGGTCTTCATTGGATAAAACACAGACCCAATTTGCGAAAAGCCCGCGAAATTGTTTTGCAACTTGCGCGCGTTCAAACGCACCTTGACAGTGTTTTGTAGTTTAACCGTGTCAACTAAATTCATTATGGCATTGTACCATAAATCATGATAAAATGCAATATGCACTTGAACGATTTTGACTACGTTTTGCCGCCCGATTTAATCGCGCAAAGCCCCGCAACGCCGCGTGACAGTTCGCGCCTTTTGGTGTACAACAGGGCAGACCGCAAAAAAAGCACGGCGCACTTTTACAATATCTTGGATTACTTGAAAAAGGGCGACGTAATCGTCATCAATACCACACGCGTCATGCGTGCCCGATTGCACATTAACGGCAAGGAAGTTTTGCTTATCAAAAAACTTTCCGATTTGACATACGAAGTCATTGGCAAAGGAATTCGCGATACCAAGGTCATGACCTTTACGCCGGAACAACTTGCCACCGCCGAAGTCCCTTTGCCACATTACATCACGGGCAAAGATTACAACCCCGACCAATACCAAACCGTGTACAACGACAAAGAAGGCTCTTGCGCCGCGCCGACCGCGGGGCTTCATTGGACGCCAGAGTTAATGGACAAGGCGCGCAAAAAAGGCGTTATTTTTTGCGAAATCGTTTTGCATGTTGGGCTTGGCACATTTCGCCCCGTCAAATGCGACGACATCACACAACACCAAATGCACAGTGAATACTACGAAATCTCGCCCCACGCCGCGCAAATTATCAACGAAGCCAAGCGCGATGGGCGCCGTGTCATTGCAACGGGCACGACTTCGGTGCGAACTTTGGAAACTGTGGCAACACAATTCGGTGAAATCCGCGCGTGTTCGGGCGACACAAATATCTTTATTTATCCGCCTTACAAATTCCGCATCATCGACGGCATGATAACGAATTTTCACTTGCCAAAAAGCACCCTGTTGATGCTTGTCTCCGCGTTCGTGGGGCGCGAAGTCGCGTTGGATTTATACAACTTTGCAATAGCCGACAAATTCCGCTTCTTTTCATTTGGAGATGCGTGCTTGTTGTTGTAAACTTTTGATATGAAAGTCACGATTCTTGGATGCGGTCGTTGGGCAAGTTTCCATGCTTGGTATCAAGCCAAGGTTTTGGGCAACGACGTGTTGGTATGGGGACTTGACGATGCGATGTTCCGCGAAATTTCCACCACGCGCAAAAATGAATATATCACCTTGCCAAAGCAAGTCCAATTCACATCAAACCTGCAAACCGCAATCGACAACGCCGAATACATCATTATCTCGATTTCCGCCCAAGCCATGCCACAATTTTCCCGCGACATCGCCAAATGCAAGCCCCGCAAAAAGACCTTCGTGCTTTGCATGAAAGGCATCATAGATTGCACGGGCGAACGCTTGTCGGTGGTGCTTCGTCGCGAGATTGACAAGACGAATAAAATCACGGTGTGGGTGGGCCCGGGTCATGTACAAGACTTCACGACGGGTCAGCCCAACATCATGTTGATTGACGGTTGCGACCCCGACGCAGTAATTGACGTAACTACAAAATTTAAAAGCAACCTTATCCGATTGTACCAAGGCGACGACTTGTTGGGCGCCGAAGTCGGTGCCGCCGCGAAAAACGTGCTTGGCATTATGGCGGGCATGTTGGACGGCGCGGGCATGGAAAGTTTAAAAGGCGCGCTTATGGCACGCGGAATTTACGAAGTCGCGAAACTAATCGTCGCGATGGGTGGTAAAAAAATCACGGCATACGGGATTTCACACCTTGGCGATTTCCAAGCAACTTTGTTCTCGGTCAACAGCCACAATCGCAAGTACGGCGAAGATTACTACAAAGCAAGCCAGCACCACGCATGCACGCACGTTGCCGAAGGCGTCGCGACCGCGAAAGCCATGCACCTTTTGGCGACAAAATACAAAGTAGAAATGCCGATTTGCAAACTGTGTTACGAAATCTTGCACAAGGGCAAAAACCCGAACGAGGGCATGAAACAATTGTTTGAGAGGGACAATGTCAAAGAGTTTCGCTTTTAAAGTCACCGCAAAATCAACCAAGTGCCATGCGCGCACCGGCGTTTTTTCAACTCCGCACGGTGACATCGTCACGCCGGTTTTCATGCCGGTGGGAACGTGCGCAAGCGTGAAAGGATTGTCGCCCGAAGAAGTCAAATCCGCCGGCGCCCAAATTATACTTGCGAACACTTACCATTTGTTTTTGCGACCCGGCGCGGACACGGTTGCAAAGGCGGGCGGAGTTCATAAATTCATGAATTGGCACGGTCCGATGTTGACGGACAGCGGGGGATTTCAGGTCTTTTCCTTGGACGGTTTGCGCAAAATCACCGACGACGGAGTAACTTTCAAATCGCACCTTGACGGCTCGACTTTCCAATTCACGCCCGAGGGCAACATGCAAATCCAACACAAAATTGGCGCCGATATAATCATGCAACTTGACGTGTGTTCCGCTATGGACGCAACCCACCAAGAAGCCGAACAAAACGACAAACGCACAGCGCATTGGTTGGAACGTTGCTTTGCCGAGCACGAAAAATTGAACACCCGTGGCGACCGCGCTTTGTTCCCGATTGTGCAAGGCAATTTCTATCCCGACCTGCGCATGAAAAGCCTTACCCACGCATTGCAATACGCCAAGCACGGAATCGCGATTGGGGGTATTGCGCTTGGCGAGCCCGCGGAAAAAATGGCGGGCGTTTTGGACGTCGTGGCGCCGCATTTGCCGGAAAATATCCCGCATTATCTAATGGGCGCGGGAAGTCCGGATTATATTCTTGAAGCCGTGCACCGCGGAATCGACATGTTCGATTGCGTGTACCAAACCCGCATGGCGCGCACCGGCACCGCAATGGTGGACACGGGGCGATTGAATTTGACCAATGCCAAATATAAAGAAGACTTCACACCACTTGACCCGACGTGCACATGCGAGGCTTGCAAAAATTACACCCGCGCGTACATAAGCCACCTTGTCCGGTGTGGCGAGATGTTCGGGCTGCGACTTTTGGCAATTCATAATATCCATTGGACGTCGAATTTTGTGAATCTTATAAAAAAAAGTATCGAAACCGATACTTTCGAAAAATTCAAAACCGATTTTTTATTCAAGTACAATGTTTGATGTGTCTTGTTGAATTGCGACTGCGGCTCGTTCATTTGCAATTCTTTCTTGGTTGTGTGTAAAAATCGAAGCAAAAAGCATTCCACCCATTAAGGTTACACATGTGGCAAGTTTCGCACCTTTTTCTACTTTGGTAAGAATAGCATCTACTTTGTCATCATGTTCTTCTTGTTGTTGCTTCAATTGATAATCAACGGCTTTTTCAATATCGTTTTGTTTAATTTCCATAACCGAAGTTTATCATAAAAAGTGCAAAATGTCAAGATACGGTTTCGACAAAGAATTATCTTGCATTGTGTTGTGCGATATGGTAATACTTTGGGTATGAAAGATTTATGGGCATACATAACGCTTGGGGTAATCGTGCTTTTGTTCATCGTAATGGTGATGGCGCAAACCCGCAAACGTAAATCCGCGCAAGCCGAATACACAGGCATGTTGGATACATTGCGCAGTGGGATGCGCGTCAAAACGGTGGGCGGGGTTATCGGTAAAATCCGCGAAATCCGCGAAGAAGCACCCGGCTTTAAAACCGTGCTTTTGGAAACGGGCGACCCGAAAAACCCGTCACTTGTCTTGTACGATTTGCAAGCAATCTACGGCATTGTCGACGACGAAGCGATTGCGGCGAAAAAGATGGAACAAGCCCAAACCACAGCAATACAAAACCATGAAGACACCAATAAGCCGATAGACGCCGCCCAACAAACTTCCAAACCCAAAGAAACTAAACCCAAAAGCAAGCCCACAGACAAAAACGCAAAGTGGTAATCGCGTCGAGATATTGAAAAGGCAAATCATCATGCTTGTAAGTATGCAAAAGAACACCGCGCTTTTTGTGATGATGTTGTTCGACAGTTCAAGTATAGGCATCTCCGCACTTACACCCGTGCACGCAAAGGTCGTCAAAATCAAGCACACCAACGCACCAATCACCGCCACCGCAAGCCCGCACGCAATGACAACACGTTTGCGCGAGTGTGCCGTTTGCAGTTGACTTAATGTCCGCTCTAAAATACAGCAGTTTAACCCCGCATAAATAAGGCAATTGAAAACACTTTGCCCGACGGAAGTCTTAACTTCTATTGTTCCGCTTCCGCCCAAGTTCCCAAAGCAAACAATCAAAAGTATCGCCAAAACAAAATACATCATGTACTTGTTGACGCGCAAAAGCCCGCCCATGCCCCAAAACACAATAAGACAACAAAACACCAAAGACACCAACATCGTGGGAAGCCCTGCGATTGCCCGAAGCCCCGCCGCCATAACGATGAAAATCAAAACATAGGTCGTCGTAAAAATCGCCCGTGTCACGCGCGTTTGGCGCTTCTTGCAAAATATAAGGATTGACATGAAAACCATTGTAAACACGGCGACCAAAATCGCGGTCGCCCACGCAGGCAGGGCAGACCCGCCAAAAAACGCGACCAACTCGGCACCCGTGGCAAAACCCGCACCGATGACTGCGGAAATTATTACAAGCGTGATTTCAACCATAGCCTTACCTTGTCGGTGTTGTTAAAGTTGTTAAACACCAAACCCATAACAACAGGTGGTAAATAATTCTTTTCATTCAAAAGCGCGCGATAGATTTTGTTGCTCTCGTCAATCTTGCCAAGTTTACTGTACGCACGGGCGATGAAGATGCGAAGCGCAACCGCTTTTTCATGCGAAATGTCGCGACGAAGTGCCGAGCGCGCATGAATAACCGCGCGCGCAACGTTGCCGCTTTTGTACGCAATTTCCGCCAAGGATATGTATTTCTCGACATCGTCCACTTACAATGTATATTCGTTAAACAACAATAATTGCAAAGGTGGCGCACACTTGGTAAGTTTTTGTGGCTTAAATTCGTATTCATCTTTCCACTCTTTGCCGGCTTTTAAATACTCTTGCTTTTTGTATGCTTGGAACTCTTGATAAAAAGGTATCAATTCGGGGAAGTTCGCAATCGCTTTGTGTGGATACGTCGCCGCGAAAGCCGCCTGCCTTTTTGTAAGGCTTTTCAAAACAGGCAAGCAATGCACGTTGCATTGGATTTTGTCGCAGGCCTCGAAAAACAAAGCCTCGCGGGTTTCTTTTGCTTCGCATTCGTCGCGTATGTCTTTAAAGCGTGCGCCGTACTTTTTGGCGAACTTTTCGATATTCTTTTCTTCTTCCGCATCACGTTGCATTTGTAAATCAATGTTGTTCGCGACCTCGAAGGCGCTGTAATCTTGTCCGCGGGTTTTTGCCATTTCAATCTCGCAAAAATCGTGGCGCGTGCCCATTTGCATAACGGTGTAATAATTCAACCCAAGGTCGTAAACTTCCATAAACCTTTGCGCCATATCTGACACAAGGTGCATATGCGTTGACACGGGTTCGTGCACGGCTTTGCGGTGGTCGCCAAAACGCATTACGCCTTTCAAACCATTTACCTGTGCAAGGTATTCAATCAATAACTGTTCTTCATTCATCACGGTGATTGTAACAAATAAGCGCCACGGTGTCAATAGTGAAGTGGTGTCAGCGACAGGACTTGAACCTGCAAAAATTGGTTTCTAAGACCAACGCGTATGCCATTCCGCCACGCTGACACAAGCAGTCAACCCGTCTTGGCATATAAGCGGATTTATCCGCGCATTTGCCATTCCGCCACGCTGACTTGTCCGGTTACTTTACCATATTTTTGCGGTATTGACAAGCCGTAAAAATTTTCTTGAACCCAAGGTTTTGGTAAAGCCCTTCTGGATAACCGCCCGCAACCGTGCTGCAAAAGATTTGCTTGATGCCTTGTTGTTTCAAATATTCCACAAACGGCACAAGGCACAAAAACGCAGAGGTGCGGCGGTATTTTGGAATAATCACAAAGTTTGATATGTACCCGATGTCGCCGTGTTTCGCGACATCAATGCAAGAAAAGTACTCGCCGGTGTCTTTAAAGCGAAACGTGAACGACCGGATAATTTCTTCCTTTTGTTTCGTGACCTTGATTTTCAAAAAGTCGCAATAACTTGCATCGTCGTAAATGCCGTAGGGGCTTTCCGTGCTTGGCGTCATAAAACCCAAAAGGCTTACCTGCTTGTACAAATCAAAATCTTCGGGCGTGCAAAGTCGTATCATTTCGATGTTTGGGTGCGCGGGCATCTTGCGAAACTTTGAAATGTCTGCGACGTGCAGGAAACTTGTCTCTTCGATAAATTTGTAATCGGAGGTAAGTTTCGTGGCTTGGCTTTTATCCGTCAATTCAATGTTGCAAAGGGGCAGAGCGTGCTTTGCAATCAACTGCTCGGCGCGCGCCAAATCGAAATCGTCCACCACTAACACTCGATTTACAATCGGGTCGTTAATCGTCAAACTTTTAAACACGACGTAATCGCCGTAATTAAAAACCTCGTCATTATACGTGCCGTATTTCGCGTAAAAATCAATCAATTGCTTTTTCACCATGCCAAGTATATCCCTATGCAACCCCCTTGTCAAAAGATACATCGCCGTGTTAAGATGTTGCCATGGAATTGTCGGCACTTATTGTTACAAGCGTCCTCGCGTTCGTGGGCGTTTTAATTTCGGTGTTTGCGATACTTGAAAGCCATAGGGTTGAACAAATTCGCATGTTCAAAGACAACACCGACGACCTGTTGGAAAAAATCGCCGACATCCAAGAATATTGCAACGACAGCAAAGTCGAATACCTTAACAAAGAAGTCAAAAAGATGACGTTCAGGGAAGACAACGAAGACGATATTCCCGACGAGTTGCTTAAATACATCGACGACATGGTTGCGAAAATCAAGCGCGTCAAAGTCCGTGCGATAAGTCATTTCACCGCATTTTTGTCGGACGACGAAAAAAAGGACACCATGGTCAAGGCTTGCATTTCGCACATCGAGGGCTATACCGACAGTTACACCATGTTTTACCGGACTATGGCGCACTTCGTTGCCGAGTTGGTTTGCGTAAAAGCCAAAGGCAACGCCTTGGAATATCGCGACCTTGCGATTGAACTTGGTGACACATTACACGAAGCAATGATTCGCGAAAGAAAATTCAACACGTTCCTTATTATCTTGGCGACAGAAGTCCGCAGGCAAATCGAAAAAATGCGCCACTTTTGGCTGTTCAAAAAAGTGGATTACTTTTACATCTTCAACAGAATTTCACGCGAAAGAAAAATCTCCGACGAAGCAGAGCAGTACGTCGACGGAATCGTGGACAACCGCCGCGAGATTTACTTTTTGTACTTGGAGGCTTTTCACAATAAGTATTGCAAGAGCAAGACCAAAGCCGCCGATTTGAAAAAATTTAACAAATTAAATGAAAAAGAGTTCCCTGCGAAACCCTAATTTCAATTTGGTGATCCGCCCAAGGCTCGAACTTGGGACACCGTCATTAAAAGTGACGTGCTCTACCGACTGAGCTAGCGGACCACGAGTTTTTGAATTGTAACATAAGTAATTGACAAATGCAAGAGATTGATTTAAAATATTTAAATTCGTTCGTGCGGGTTGTAAGGCTTTTCACTCGGCTTTGCCTCGATGAAAACCCTTGCACCCGCGCGCGAAGCGCGCGGGTGTAGTTTAGTGGTAAAACTCCAGCCTTCCAAGCTGACCTCGAGGGTTCGATTCTCTCCACCCGCTCCAATTATGAAAGCCGCTTTGCCAACGCCTTGACCTTTTCCACGGTCTCGTTGTTTTTTGTCGCGGGCATGGCGTCGGTGTTTTGGTAAATGATAATATTTTCGTCGGGTGCTTTGGCGTTGATTTTTTTAAGTATGCTTTTTGAAAACTCGGTCGCCGTAAATGGTATGTTTGGTTCGTTAGAGCCGCCGCCCACCAAAATAATCGCACCTACTTTGGCTTTGGGTTTTGGGTTTTCGACCTTTGCAAATCGTTTATTCGCGTACAAGAAATTAAGCCTTTGGTGCACCGCGACCATTGGGGCGGGCAAGCCTCCGCAATAAATCGGCGACGCAATGATGATATTGTCGTACTTGTTGTCGAAAAGTTCAGCCATGTCGTCTTTGAACACACAGCCTTTGTTTTCCCAACAGTAACGGCAATCGAAACAAGGTTTGATTTTCGCGTAATAAGGCAAAAGTATGTGCACGTCGCCGGGGAGATTTTGTTTTAGTATCTCGACAAGTGCCGAGGTGTCGCCAATGCGTGGGCTTCCGTTGATTACAAGGGTCTTCATATCACACGCTCACTGGCATAGAGATTTTCATGTTGTACTCATAGCCCTCTAATTTGATGTCTTTTAATTCCTTGCTGTTGTCGAACGCAAAGAAGTCTTTGATGTCGGGGTTGACCCAAAGTTTCGGAGCCTTGGGGCAACCGTCTTTTTTGAACTTTTCGATTTGTTGATTGATGCCTTCGATTTGGTTGACATAGATATGTACATCGCTTATAACGTACACCATTTCGCCGACTTCAAGCCCGCAACAATGCGCAAGTAGCGTCGCCAATGTCGCGTATTGTGTGATGTTAAATGGAAGACCCAAAGGCACATCGCACGAACGTTGATTAACCACTACATTTAATTTGCCGTCGGTTACGTTCCACATCGTCGACCAAACACAACTTGGCAAGCACGCGGTTTGCAAATAATCGTTTTGCCAAAGCGACAAAATCCCTCGACGGTCTTGTGGGTTTTCCTTTAAGGTCTTTATAAGGTTTTGGGTAAGACCGAACTTTTTAACAATCCAACCGTACGCCGTGCCGATGGTGTGGGCGAATTCTTTGCCCAACTTTTTGCCCATATATTCGCCTTTTTCGTCCGCCGCCCACTCGTTCCAAATCTTGATGCCGCGTTCTTGCAACCACCTTACATCGTTGCTTTGCACTTGATAAATCCAAAGCATTTCCAAAATCGCGGACTTCCACGCAACGAACTTGCTTGTAAGAATTGGAAATTCCTTTGCCAAATCAAAGCGAAACGTGTGCCCGAATATCTTCAAACAATCCACGCCCGTGCGGTTTTGCACCCGTTGACCGTGATTGATGATTTTTTCGCACAATGCAATGTACTCTTTGTCAAAATTAGTCATGGATTAAATATAACACCTTTGCATACGATAGTAAAGTGGAATATACCGTCACATCGGACAATCGCTTTTTGGCATCGTTGGAATATCTCCGCGGCAAAAGTAATTTTGCCGAAAGCCTTGCCGACGTCATCGTCACGGATTGCAAGTCCTTTTACATCAACGAAAAGATACGCTTGCCAATCCAAGACCCGATTTTGCGCCACGCCTTTATATGTGCGCTTATCACTTTCGACCACGACACCGACAAGGTCATCGCGAAAACAATCTTGGAAGACTTTTTGACAAAGAACCGCACCGTTCGTTTGGACGGCGTGTACGATTTCATGCTTGACGTTTTGAAAAGCCGTTGGGACGAGGTCTGCAACCTTGCCAACGAAAACATACACTACCTGATTTGCCAAAAGACCTTTATGGAGTTGCTACAATTTTTAATCTCCAATATCGATTGTCAAATGGACGAAACGATTTTCATGCACATTCGCGAAGCAGCAATTCGTGAAGACGTAAAAAAGTTCTTTGGCTCTTGCGTTGCGTCAAATTAGTGTGTATAATCACACCATGGATTTAATTGCATTTCGACACACGGCCGCGCATTTATTGGCGGCGGCGGTAAAAAACATCTACCCAAACACTCGTTTAGGGGTAAGTCACGACAACGGGCAAGAATACGCCTATGACTTCGATTTCGTGACACCGATTAAGACCGAGGACTTGCCAAAACTTGAAGCCGAGATGTTACGTATCTTGAAGTTAAAGCCCACAATGACAATGACGGAAAAAACGCACGCCGAAGCCCGCAAGATTTTATCGGCAGGCAAAGAGATTTACAAAACCGAATTGTTGTCGGAAATTTCGAACAAGGAAAAAATCACGTTTTACAAATTGGACAATTTCAACGACATGTGTGCGGGTCCACACATTGAAGAAGTCGCCAAAATCAAGGCAATCAAACTTACCAAAATCACCGGCGCATATTGGCGCGCGGACGCAAAAAACAAAATGCTTACGCGCATCTATGGCGTCGCGTTTGAAAAGCAATCGCAACTTGATGAATACAACCAACAACAGGAAGAAATCAAAAAGCGCGACCACAACAAAATTGGGCGCGAGTTGGAAATCTTCACAACCGTCGACGTTATCGGGCAAGGTCTCCCTTTGTTAATGCCCAACGGCGCGAAGATTGTGCAAATCTTGCAACGCTTTGTGGAAGACGAAGAAGCCCGCCGCGGTTATTTGTTGACGCGTACGCCGTTGTTCGCGAAAAAGGACTTGTACCAAATTTCGGGGCATTGGCAACATTACAAAGACGGCATGTTTGTTATGGGCAACGAAGTGTTGGACGAAGAAGTTTTTGCACTGCGCCCCATGACATGCCCGTTCCAATTTTACATTTACAAAAACAGCATTAAAAGTTACCGCGACTTGCCGTGCCGATACAACGAAACCGCGACGCTTTTCCGCAACGAAAACAGCGGGGAAATGCACGGGCTTATCCGCATGCGTCAATTTACAATAAGCGAAGGTCACATCGTTTGTCGCAAAGACCAAGTCCACCAATGCTTTGACGAAGTCTTGGACTTGGTACATTATTGCATGCGGACTTTGGGCATTGACGGCGACGTGACGTACCGCTTGTCAAAAGGCGACCCTAACAATCGCGAAAAATACATCGACAATCCGACCGCTTGGAAAAACAGCGAAGAAATCATACGCAGGGTCTTGAAAGACCAAAAAATGAAGTTCACCGAAGCCGACGACGAAGCGGCATACTACGGACCCAAAATCGACGTGCAATTCCGCAACGTACATGGCAAGGAAGACACGATTATCACAATTCAACTTGACTTTGCGCTAGCAAGTCGCTTCGATATGTCCTATATCGACGAAGCCGGCAACAAAGCGACCCCGTTTGTCATCCACCGCACAAGCATCGGGTGCTATGAACGCACGCTTGCAATGCTTATCGAAAAATACGCGGGCGCGTTGCCAGTGTGGTT
>Ga0209755_10004491_pt1 | contig 16484 bp, 11 predicted proteins | sample TergutCo191P1_FD_187301 | JGI IMG/M metagenome (GOLD analysis project Ga0209755, IMG submission 187301) | Cornitermes sp. P1 segment gut microbial communities from Petit-Saut dam, French Guiana - Co191P1 (SPAdes) (version 2) | ecosystem: Host-associated > Arthropoda: Insects > Digestive system... | reverse complement strand
CTCCTTCACGAACAAGCGCGAAGCAGCCTGATTACATTTGCTCCCTAACTTGTCGAGATATAGACGAATGAGTGAGAGCGTGCAGCATGCGGGCAGTGCCCGTCACTCCACGCTGAAGGGTTAATCTTGACTCTGGTGGAAAGGGAGTGGCCAGGCTCATGCGCGGCTGCTCTAACCCCAGTGCAAGAGCTGTTAGTACACATAGAATGTGAAGCTGGTTTAAGCTACATCTGGTCTGGATATTTTGGACAAGAGGGAGTCTTGCATCTGTCAGTAATTGAAACGTGGCTGTTCAATTGTCCAGTATGTAACCTAGTCACTATGCCAGCAGTAGCAAGGGTGATAGTACATGCAGCAAAATTCCATTAATCAGACTCACACAGGACGAGACACGTGCTAGATTATCCAGATTATTAGAGTGTTCTGTTTGGATACCTCCATCTGCCTGTTCAAGGTTGTCATAGTTCTCTTCTGTGTTTTATTGAGTCTTTGTAGGAGAAGAGTTGAAGGAGTGGCTGACAAGGGCGTAATGAGATGGTGCAGCAATTTTACTGCAGACATTCTTGGAGGCTTTTTTGAACAGTTCCCTGAGGTCTCCTTGTTTCCCTGATGAAAGTTTTTTTTGTAGTAAAAAAGCAGAACCTCTAGTTTTGGGACTATGCTCCTCAAGTGCTGGATTGTCAGAATTTTTTAATTACAAGAGGTCATAGTAATGGAAGTTTGCTGTATATGTGTAAAGTGAGTAGCTGATGTAACTATAGGGATGACTATATTATTGTTGCATATAGATGTAACCCATTTTATTTTATAATGTTTTGGGACTGGAATATGCCCAGAATGATTAGTAGTTGTAACTACATTATGAGGAGCTTAATGATCTGTACTCCTAACCCAATATTGTTCCAGTGATCAAATCAAGAAGAATGAGGTGAGTTGGAGCATGTGACACGTATGGGGAAGAGTAGAGGTGTGTACAGGGTTTTGGTGGGGAAACCTGAGGGAATGGGACCACATGGAAGACCTAGGCATAGATAGAAGGATAATATTAAGATGGATCTTCAGGAAGTGGGATGTGAGGTCATGGACTGGATCGATTTGACTCAAGATTGGGACAGGTGGCGGGCACTTGTGAATGCAGTAAAGAACTTTGGGTTCCATAAAATGCAAGGAATTTCTTGAGTAGCGGAGAGCTACTCAAGCAGGACTCTGCTCCATGGAGTAAGTAAGTAAGGAACTTTTCATTTCATTAGGTCTGAAATGCAAGACCATTAAGTAATTGTAGGTTGGCAGTAAACACACACACACAGTTTGTAAGAGATAGATGTTGCACAACCTGTGGCAAGTAAATATAGAAGCAGTTTTGTTTCTGGGTAGACTGTATACTAGCTTCATGGACATAACATTGTAAAATGTGTGGCATACATTAATATGTGATAATACACAATTTAAATTTAGGGGAGTTTATTTTTGTGAGGTCTCCGTTTTTTGTATGATGCATTCTTGCAACCCACTGTGTTGCACTAAATGATAAAAAGCTGGAAACATTTAGTATGATATATAGTTCATTCAAGTGTTAGGAAAGTTGTGCATTTTTGTAAACTGTGTTGTGGTACTATAAATGAAAACTAATGTGTTTAAACATTACTCATTGGTAATGAATATGTGTGTAAGTTAGACAAAATGAAAGAAGAATTGCAAGATACACAGCTAATGAGGATTCATTTTCTCTGCAATGTTATGCTGCATCAACAGGTAATGGTATCCTGATTGGAGGCATCATAGTGTACACATTTTCATGGATTGAAATGTTTAGGAAAGTCTGTTTTGATTTTCAAGTTTTTTAATGATTTGCCTTTGATACAGTAGCATAAAAACTGGCAATGCAGAAAGATGGGTGCCAGAAAATAAATATTTTCATGCATCATGATGTGACTGGGTGATAATAGTGGTGGTGAATGAGATTTTAACTGGGAAATGACAGAAGCGTGTTTTGCAGTACAAAGAGGTAGAAGGAAGGGGGGAATTTTTGGGAGCAGTATTCTATTTCAAGCAGGTATTACTGTGGTTACTTCTATGTTGAGTCAACTTTGCTATATTCCATGAACACATAATTGACTGATAGGCAGTGTGCCAGTTTGTTCATTCAAGATTTACAGAAATATAGCAGTTCCTGTTTTTGGTTTGGGTATGTGAGGTTTGAGACCATAGACTGTAGGTTTAGTCCATGGTAACTAGTATTAAAATATGATTATGTTCCTGACTATTTATTGAAACATGTTCTTCCTGTAATTTCTTCCATATTATGCATCCTAGAATAGCTGATTTTTTAAAGGTTTTAAAGATAAAAACAAGATAGATTATGTGGCGTGGGATATATTGCACAAATTGGAAACAGTTGAGGGTGCATGCAGGGTTTTGGCAGAAAACCTGAGGGGAACAGCCAGTTAATGAACTAGGCATAGAAAGTGGTCAGTCTTAAAAAGCATCATAAAAAAATTGTTTGGGAAGGTAAGGACTGGATTGTTCTGGACACGTGTCGGGCTGCATAAGGTGCGGGGAATGAACTTCTCCAGAAATACCCCTCCATGCAGTTAGCATTTGAAAAACCTATTTATGATTTGTGTCAATGGTGGTGCTGGTGTTGCAGTGCGTTACTGTGTGGAAAGCTGCATGGATGTCCCATGTTAGCTGTAGTCCGTGCCTCATCGCTGCTCAAAGGCATTCATTGCACATGCCCAATATGGCGGAAATATATTTTGGGAAGGTGGTTTTGCTGTGGCGATTGCTAGTATTCGGAAGAAAGGGTTGTGAAGAATGTTATTATGGACCATATATTATTTCTTGAGGTAAATATATATTTTAATTTTTAAGGTTTAAGGTGGAAAGCAACATAATTATGATTATAATTTGTGCGAAATTTGCCAGAATTAGAAGCGGAATGGGAGTGTATCGAAGTACAGTTTTAACTGAAAACTAACCTTTCATGTGTCTGTATAAACTGCACGTGTGATTATAGGTTATATAATGCATTTTGTAGCCTCTGTAAGTATGCGCCTTAAATTAAAACTATTCTTACGTTCCAGTATATTTTGTTTACCACATACTTGCACCGTTGGTGTTTATGTTCGCCGTCCGGTTCAAATAGAGACTTTCATGTATGGGAACCGTTTTCTTTCTACTGTAGCATTATGATAGTTATATATTTGTGGCGAATGGTGCGGAATCGCGGTATTGGTTAATACGAAGTTGCAGCGTAACAGCCTGCAACTGTCAGCTCTGCCCAGTACAAGCGTGTTTCGTTTCGGTCTGCAATTGTGTTACACAACTGAACTCTTTGCATTATTGTCACGTAATGATAAGGATTTATGTGGGTGATAAAATAAATTTATGCACATGATAGAACATTTTAACAGTGATATTCTGATCACCTATGTTTTAAATTTGTGCGACAAAAACAAGAACCATGTAGGATCTAGTCCATACGACAGGAGCCAGTTGTTTATTTGTATAGAACTGTATTATTGTTCATGAGCCCATACGTCAGAGGGCTGTTAGTTGTGTACCAAAAATGACACTGATATCCACAGACTAGAATATAAGACTCAGTGTGATAATACAGTTGTAACATATGCACACTAGTTAATTGCGAGGAAATCGCACACATGCTAACAGCAGAAAATCGGGCTTGGCAGCACTTAACAGCGACTAACATACATGACAGTTGTGCAGTTAAGTGGTTAAGGTGTGTGTGGCCTAGGATGAGTTGTTTCAGCTTTCATTGCTGGATACAGAATGAGGTATTTCACAGGAAGAAAGTGCAGCTTTGAATGGTAGTGTTAAAATTGAATATGCATGTCATTAAAATTAAAACTGGAAGAATAATCTTGGTGCAGCAAATAATTCCATTAAAGTTAATTTTGTGCCAATAAAGTGAGTTCATTCAACTCAGAGATATTGTTACTGTAATGAAACTGTTATGCACAGCATATATTATCCTATCAGTAACCTGAGGCCTAAGAACCTAAGTTTAGCTGATGTGCCAGTTAAATGAAACCACAGCATCTTGGTGGAGCAGATATTTTTGAAATTGTTTGTCAGTATGAAACCTGAAAGTCTAGCCTCCATGATTGTCTGTGAGTAAAATGAAACCTCAGAGCCCAACTTTGTAACCAGAAAACCTAAACTTCTGGCACTGATCTGTAAATTTAAAGGCATTTCATGGATTACAGTTACTGTTCTTTTATCACATATCTTGCTTACTCATGGCTGAAATGATAACCATAAATTGAGTTTCCATCCCAAAAAACCATGCCTCACGGTCTGACTTGGGCAGATTAAATGTATGTACTTTTTCACATATTTTGGTTTCTGTGACAGACTTTTGTTGACAGCTCTTATCTGTAACACTCAAGAATAGTGACAGATATCTGTAATATATTTACATCTACACTTTTATGAATGAGTATTGCTTTTTATGACATGTGGTTTTCAAATTATGGTGCTATGAACAATTATTGTGAAAGCTGTATTGTGTAGTGTAATTCACTGTTTATGTCAGTCATACACAGCATTATGTAATTATAACCTTGTAACAGTACATTTAGATGTTAGTGGACAGACATTTGTAAAATGTAACATTTCAGAAGAATAATAGAAAAAAGAGAAGTGAGTTTAGATAGATCTCTTTCTGGGCAGAGCTAAAGTGTGTAGAACATATCATGGTAGAAGAACAAAACTTAAGTCTGCATGTAAGGGGCTTCCATATTATAAGAATTGGCTCTTGTGTTCTGGACTATACATTTTTTTGGGGGAATAATTGAGTAAGTGACAGTCAAGCATTGAATTGAAGTTTGGGTAATATTGTTCCTGACAGTAATGTGTCCTGTCATTTACAGTAGATTTTTTAGTGTCTTAGTAATGTTTTGTTTCTTTTCAGGAATAAAGAAGATTGTGCAGAAACTCGAGAACGTTCACAGACACTTACACACAAAAAAAATTGCTCAGCTCATTGAGAAGGATGAATGTTTAGTGGAATGATAAAATTTTCATCTCTAATGGCTTCGTTAGTGAAGAATCGACATTTACTTGGAGACATGTTGTAAAACTTTGTGTGTTTGGGTCATAGAGTGTGGCTGTCATCAGCATGGAAGATGAAACTGTAGTTAGCATGTGAATGTGATAGTGTGTTGGCAGTGTGTTAAAATATTGTGGTGGTATCCAGTGATATAGTCAATATGGCATTTTCACCGAAGGATATGGATGGATTTCTTCCACTTCTTTCGACAACAGACACAAAAGCAAAGCTGACAATAGCCATGAATCTCATAAATTATCTAGGCGATCCAGACAATACAATAGAGTGTTCTGATATTGGTTCGTTTATTGACAGCTTAGTGCCCTGGATGCAGAGCAGTAACAACAAGGTATGTGCATTTTCACGCATCTTTGTGAGTAGCTCTTGGTTCATCCTCTTTGATCCCAAATACAGTTTCATTATTCTGTCTTTTTTCGCCCCACTTGTACATTTGTCAGCAGTAGCAGGTTTGTTTGTGGTTGTGTATATCTTAAGGATTTGTTGAGTGTTACTAAGGGTATAAAGACTGTCGGTAGAATAAATAGGTAATTTATCTGCATTTTGTGGATCATGATTATTAACGTGTGGAGCTGGTTAGTGGATCTGGTTCAGAATAAAGTTGAGGTGTCAGATTGTCAGAGTATAGTGCTGAGGCTGCAGGCTGAACTGTCTGAGGCATCAATCCTAGAAGGGTCAAGAGATTTTTCCCATGTCAAATATGTTTTTACTAGGTCCAGGTCCCATGCAGCTTTGTGTTCAAGGGGTACTGAGAGTTCCTTTCCTTGGGACTAAGGTGGCTGGGGCATGAGGCTGATCACTTACCTCTATCTAGTGCCAAGTTTAAGAATGAGTATGATATAGTGCTGGGAAATTCTCCAGCACTAAACTATACAGTTCTCCCATAATCCTCACTACGCTCACAGTTTTCTTAGCTAATCAAGTTCTCTACTTCGAAGCCTGTAACATATAAATCCAGCAGTGCGTACGTAACCTCAATATACACTGTCTACACGATCATCCTTCGTAACTTTGTTGTACCTACGCGCTCAGTCTGGTAGGTGATCCTCTTTTGGGAAATGGGTGTGGTTCACTGAATCACATATTGTTTTATTTCTTTTTTTATTGTTGTTTTATTTACTCAGTATTCTTGTTATAAAATAATGGAGCACTATATCCAGTAAAACAACTAGATCATTTCTAGGAAATCGACATATTCACTTTTCTGTACTCCTACCTATCACCACACTCGTACGCGAGTGACTTCCTTACTGGACTGCTAGCATCCGTTTTCAGCTCCAAACGTTTTCTCATTTAAATCTCTCCCCTCCTACCTATCACCAACGGTCCCAAATGCACGTTGACAGATTAACTTAAATGCACACCATGAACCATCTGTAACTGAAGCCAGCAATTCTAAGAAACAACTATACTAAAAATGATCGGCTACAGCTGCTACATATGTTTCTTACTCCAGAACTATAATACGTATAAAACCAACTGTGCACATGTAACCCCAACTGACTCCTAAATATAATTATTGTTCAAAACCGGCAGTTCTACTGAATATCACATGTTTTGCCTAAAAACTGCTTATGATGTAGAATCCTTAGCTTAGCTCTGTTTGAAGACAAACATAAGTCTTCCCTCCACACATTTCACCTACCTAAAATTACTTCCTCTGCATCGGTTAAAATCAACAGATAGGTCAGATTAAAGAAGAAAAATATTCTCTCATCTGCTTGCCACAAAATCTGCAGGTGAAAATGACACCTAAACACACTCCAATTACCCTTTTATGTAACCACTTAATTGTACAATTCAGATCTCATTTATATATAAACCACCCATAACCCAGTGTCTCTTCTTAGTAATTCTGGATATGTGTGTTACATGAAGATGGTCTCTTTGGACCAAACATATTGTAAAAATCCCCTATATATTAATAATAAAAACCCCTGAGTTGTGATTGATGGATATTTTTCTATGTCTTTGTTACACTGCTTCTTTAGTTATTGGCATCAAATTTAAAAAAAAAATTGATTCAACCATGTTGCTGTTTTGTATCATACAAAACTGATACTGTAATAGAGGTTGTATATTTTTATTAAGCTTTGTGACCATGCATAGTGTCAGGGCCCATTAGTCAGTGGCTGTAATGTCACTTGTCTGTGGTGTTATTAATGATTACTGGAAATTTAGGATTATGGCAGTGGGGTGTCCCCACTATACCAGGTTTTGCTAAAATTGGTCAAGCATTCAAAAGTTGAAACTGCATGTTCTTGTAAACATGTTTTTTCCCCTTGTTTTGCTGTTTAAGTAAGGAAATTGGCTAAAAAATATGACTTAATGAACTGTTCAGTGCATAGTAGGTTCAGTGGTGGGGATCAGAACGTTGTGACCGTCTGTACAGTTAGCCAAATCTCTCCATCCCACTCCAATGAGGAAGTGACAAAAATTTAGATTAAGCAGAGTTTTCAGGTCATGCTAACACTGGACCATTTTCCTGTGCACCACAGAATTTTTGATACCATCTACAACTTTTGATTGCAAATTTTTGACTTAGTTTTGGAATGAATAGGATATAGGTTGTGGATTGGATTCAGCTGGCACAACATAGTGAACTTTAATTGTTATTCTGTACACACTGTATTTAATTTTTGCATCCTGTATTCATTTCCACCGTCATGCCCAGGTAGGGCTGTTGTGATCCTGCAGAAGTCTTTTAAAGAAGAAACTTTACAAAGAGGCTTAGAATAAATGTAGACAGTTCTGTATTTTTTTTGTTAGATTTCCATTTTATTGGTTCTCACAACCTGAAAATTTCTTTCTCCCCTCTCCCATTCATTGCCATAAAGGACTGAGTATTTTTTTCTGTTCATCAGATCAAAATATGGTATTTTAGAGTTGAATTTTATTTACTTTGTTCATCTGTGTTGTTTAGGCTGATCTGCTGTCTTTTAAGGACTGTGTTTTCAGCATTTTGTTAAACCAGTTATTGAAATGAGTAACATTTTGTTCTGTATGGATTTTGATGTTCTTCCAGAAAACATTCAATATTCAGAAAGAATTTGTACGTTCTTATCTGTCATATATTGTGAAAATCATATTTCTTTGTGTTTGCATTAAGTGCATAAAATGAATATGCATGCCTGTGTGTGTCAATTCTGAAAACATTACCAAGGAAGTTAATTCAAATGGCAATGCTTCTAGCTTGTACTGGAAGTACTCACTTTGGATTTCACCTGGAAAATAGAGCTATCCCTTCTGAGGGTTTTCATGACACTCCTCATTGCCTGGAGGTGGGCAGTGGATAATTGGGTTTGGCCAGCTCAGTGTTTTTGTGTTTGCCAAACATGGCAATACTCTCAAATCATTTGATGCCGAATAACCTGTGCCATTGATATGGCATTATTAAATCACACTTGATCCACTCATATGAAACTGTGTAATGGATTTGGATGACATTTTGTTCCTTTTTGGTCTGTATTGATCCATTGTAGCACCTGATTTATATGGAGCTGAAATAGGATTTTGTTTTTGGACTACTGCTTGTTTTTCAACCAATGTATGCATGATGTGACTTACCGTCTGCAAGTTTTGGGTGGAATGTTTCTTGGTGTGGTAGCAAGAGAAATAAGTTTGGCCTATCTCTTGAGATAGCTGTAGATTTGACATCATCATGTGCTGCTGTTTCTTTTGTGGTATGTTTACAAACACTGTCAGTATCTATGATTTTATAATGATAGTAGTGAATGAATGTAAACACTGATTATTGATGGAATGATTCCAGTATTACCTTTGTATCAGCATGGTAGGAACATGAAGGCCACTAATGAAGAAAATCACATTTGTTTAAAACATGTTCATAAAATATGTCCTGGAGGCCGCCATGTGTTTATACGTACATATCCACACCAACAACTGCACTGATGTGATGTGGTTATATACCATGTGTGGTAATCATCCTATGTATTTTGCTCTGTGTTGGCCATCTTCAGGGGGGTATTCAACAAATAGAAATGCATTAATGGCTGGTTGTAATTGATATGTGCAAATACTACAGTTAAACTGCAAAATACGAAAACTAAATCAGGAATTGTTATACCTATACATGAAAGAAGTGCCATTTTAATATTCTGCATTTTAACTGTATAATTTGCACATCTATATTCTAACTAGCCTATTCATGTATTGCTCTTGCTTGAATACCCCCCTGAAGATGGCCGAAACATTAGGTTTACCATGTGTATATCATTGTATCCTAACATTAGTGTAATTGTTGGCATATATATGGTGTCTTATCTGATGGCACAGAACACGGATATTTTTAATTTTCCTGGAAATTTTTCACGCTGAACCTAAGGTTACACTTGGTTCCTTATTCAACACTCTTCACATCATACACAGTCCAGTTCCCTGATGGTACAGTGTACAAAGGTCTGAGAAATACCTGTTTCTATAATCCTTTTAATTGTCTTGATTACATCTTGAAATAAATCCTTGGTCATTCAGGGTAATGCAGTTTTAGATGTGATGTGCAAATGTACTCATCTTTTAGAGGAGTGTGTAAACATGAGTAAATGTTTAAGTCATACAGTGTCGGACTTACATCTAGGTGTAACTGCACATTGGTTTAGGTTACATTGCTTCTCAGGAAAAGAGCAGGAAATGATTACTGTTGTATGAAGTAATAACATGGAGATATGTTGTGTTCCTTCATATGTTATTAGCAACAGTGTTGATGGTTATGTCACAAGGGACATAAACTGAACAAATTTACAGGGCAATAGATATATGTTTATAAGTGACTGTATTCAGTTTTGTTGCTACACAGATACACCCTTCTATGGTAGTTTTTTTTTTGTATAGGAAACATTCTTATTGTACCTTTTTGTGAATTATGTGAGTGAAACAAAATGGTACTTAATATAGGAATCTGAAATGTTCAATGCTGACTGCTGGTCATAAAAATATGCAACTTTTGTAAGGTCACATTTATAGAATATAAATTAGTAGTTGTCACTTTTACATTTTACAGCAGTAATTGGTGAACCATTACTGCTAGGATTGCAGAATTAACGTGTTTCTGACTGTACATGTTGGACAGTCATCTTTTATCTTTTTATCATTTTGGATTCTGTTGAAAACAATGTTTTTGTTCATTCTGTTAGGGTGGGTTAATAATTTTTGGAGTTACCTAATCTTCTTCAGTTTAGTATATATTCATACTGATTTCCTTCTGATCTTACTTCTGCCTTGGCACTGCGAAGTTTAATTTATACTGCTTGACCGTCACCTGCATTTTTCTTGTTCCTTGTATAAATTACAGTTCATTAGAGGCATGTGAGAACTGCCTGCACTGTAAAATTTAAACTTTCTTAATTTGTGTGTTGTAATCCTGTGTTTAATGATTCAAATATTTAATAATTGATTTATTTTTTTTTATTCATATGAATTATGCCAGGAAAATTCACGTTTGGAGGACACAGCTCTCTTACAGTGTTCATGTATGTATGTATGTATGAGTTTACACATACTCCTTTGATATGTTAAGTTCAGGGGTGAACAAATGAATTGCAATTTTAGGGTGGGAGCTGTAAGTCTCTTGAAGTGCTGCTGGTGAAGTTTCACGTTCTCTGGGATGTAATGCTGTGACACTGGATGAGTAGTGTTCCAGTGTTTGAGGGGTCACAGTGCCTTCATCTTTGGGGTCAAGCAGTCCAGCACTGTGGTCCTTCAAAACATTGGGACTACTCACCCAGTACCACAGTGTCACATCCCAGAGGGCTTGAATCCTGAACTTTGGAATGTATTGGTGATGTTATGATGAGAATTCTTTATCTGAATTGAGTTGAAATAGCCATCAATGGAAGTTCTTTCCAAAAACAGTGGTGGCAGAAACCATTCCAAAATTTTATTTCCTGTCATGCATGACACAAGCAAAATAATGTGGTCATTTTTTGAACAGCAAAGAATTTGACAAATTATTTACTGGGATATTATGGGGAAATTGTATTTACCATATTTTGTTAATATATTAGGTGCCAGTATTATGCTGGCATGTGCATGCTCCTGGGAGTTTTCCATCTTGCTTTTTTCAGCGAAAGTAGGCAAAAAGTCGTACCTGAAAAGCTGTCTGAGTTTGCACAGATTCTGTGTATGTGGTAGTGGGTCATGTACATTTTTAGATTTTAGGACAGTGGGTAATTTAATATGATGTGATTTCACAGTTGGGCCATGGTTTGTGGTGTGCACCTTTTGTGTGCCAAATGGTCTTGTGGCTGAACTCAAGGCCTGTCAAGGGCAAGAGCAAATGAACAGGTACTTTTTGTTTTGAATTGTTAGTGGACTGTGACATTTCTTATGTTGTGGTCTCAATCCATTTAGCTGGACCCTGCACAGTTTTACTCTAATTTAGATTGTTTACCACTGTGATAAACTGCAAATGTTCACTCAGAAATTAGCAGCATGCAATGCATGTTATTATTTGTGATTCAGCTGTTGTCATGTAGTCTATAAGTGGCAGTCCACTTGCCTTTTATCTGAAATATTACTGGAAGGTCACATGTTTATTAACTTTTGTATAACCAGTGGTCTGTGGTGTGGTATTTTCTCATTTGGGGGTTTCTGGAAAGAATGTACATGAAATGATTTTCTGGAATGTGGATCAGTTGTTTTTTCTTTCTGTAAAGTATTCTCTTGAGTACCTTACTGGAGAAGGGCATATCTTAATTCATGATCCTTCAGTGTTAGTTAACTGGGAAAACAGTCTTGATGGATCTTGGCCCACAGGTTAGCAAGTGTGAGGTTTGTGCTGATGAATACAACATATTTCTTAATTTAGCAGTCATTTGCTTGTAGGCACAGTTTGTCCAACACTGTTCTAGTGGCAGTAACATTAGACTTCCAGAAATCTGACCAGGGTGTCCTCCAAGCAGAATTATTTTCTTCTTGGTGAAAGAACAGAATTCATGTCACTGATCAGCATACACATTCTGTTTTCCATGCTAAGATTTGTGTGAAATGTGATGTGGAGTACACTGGAATGTCTACTTTATATATCATAATCTTATACTTGGTTTGTAATGCAGAAAATCAGAAACTGTTTTGGGCATAATTGGCATTAATGAATGGCACATTTTTATTCCAAAATCTGTAATACTTTTGTTCTGAAACTTGTAGGGTTGGCAGAATCTTATTGTTTGTATGTGACCACTATTTGTGATTACTGCTGTAAAAGAGACCAGTGTATTTTCTTGCTGAATATATTTCAAAAAGGCCACAAGTCCACACATATATAGAGAATCTAGATGCCATCTCAAAATGCGAAGTGTCAGAAGGGCAACATGAAGCACCTTCCATGCTGAGGGGACTCAAGTATTCGGTACCACCATAAAAACTTTATTTGCCTGGGGTTTATGTGCCATTGCAAGAGGTCACTGTCATTTTATAGACTGCACATGTTTTAAAACAATGCAATGGATTTAACTGGAACTTGGTATTGAGGAATGTCCTTGGATTTATTTTTCCTCATTTGTGGTAGGCTTGTCAAGTGGTTAGTCATTACATTAATGGACCAAGTGTTTGCAGAGTGACCGAAAGTTATACTGTAAGGCCTTTGCTGGCATAATTACATTTTTGTGAAGGAAGTATGAAGTGCATTGATGCTGTGCATGCCATTAGAAGTATCCGTATAGTATAGAATGATTGATGTCACCAGTAAGTGTAGATACATACTGTGATTTTATTTTAACCATGAAGCTCAGTGGAGTTGTGAAGGTGGCCGCATTTACGTACTTCTGTTGGTGTTGGTAGATGTCTTTGTTATATTCATACTCTAGATGTTATGTGTCTATGGATGCCTTTGTATTTGTAAGACAGTGTGAGAAGTCTTTTCATACTTAACAGTCCTTTCCCATCATTACAGTTTGACTCAATGAAAGCATCCAACACAGACACAGATATGGTGGGTTCTGAGAGTGTATTTACCATAATTATTTTTCCTGTAGTTAGCCTTCATATGTTGCCCCTCTTCTTCGTTTGCAACATTTATTGAGTGTGTATGTTGAAGCAATTTTCCAAGATGTGCTCTGTATTCCGAAGATTTTGTGCTGGTTGTCCCCATTTTATCTTATTACATTTTCAGATATCATCTGCTTTTTGCATAATTCGTGTAAATTTAAAATTCATACCGGTCTTCATATACTGACCATATCGTAACTTGTTAGAAGCTGTGCCATTTTCCAGTAGGTTTGCAGTCACATTTTTGTGTATGACACAGTTTTCTATGACATTTAGAATCAGCCATTTGAAATCGTAGACGGGAATGGAAATTGTCAATGTCTCTTGTGTCCATTCTGCTGTTTGTTTCAAAGTTCGTGCACCTCGGGGCACCACTTCGCCGTCTCGAAATGTCTGAAACGAAATTCTTGGTGGGGTGGTGTCACATCCAAAAAAAAAACAGATATCTCAGCACATCTTATGTTTATTGGACCGTGCATCATCTTGGTAGTTGAACAAAGAGAGACCAACTTGATGTCACTTGCTTTTTCATTTCATTATTTAATGCTCAACATGTTTCAGATGTTAATACAGCCATCCTCAGGAGCTTGCGACTTACTTGTTGAGTTATTTCACGGGATGTATTGCTCTGGTACGATGCGTGTTGGTGTTACGTTGTGGTTTGGCTGGGGTGGTGTGGTGTGGTATCCGGATGCGGGCTGAAGCACTGCTTCAGCCTGCATCCGGATACCACACCACATGTTGAGCATTAAATAATGAAATAAAAAAGCAAGTGACATCAAGTTGGTCTCTCTTTATTCAACTATCTCAGCACAGTTAAAGTTTTGTAGAAATCAGTTACATAATTTTCTAGCTCAGTCAAGGATAACTGTTACTGTAGGTGATACTGCATAACTTCAAATTTTAGTCATTCTGTATAGTGTGGAATGGTATTGAGCCAACAGTAAAACAGTGCCAGACAGGACGAGTAATATAAGAACAGAAAACAGAAAATTATAAGTAACAAATTCCAAACATTTTTCAGCATCTGTGCAACAGAATTTATGTCATGGGCTTTGCAGCAATGTTGGTGTCGTAAGCAAATTACGTTTGTCACACAACAGAAGTCTGCTACTACTCCCAGAGTGATGTAATTGCAGAACATGTTTCTGGCCGTGAGGTCTAGTCAAGTTGTAAACTGCCTTATGTGTTAATGATGGCAAAGAGTGGCCATTTAAACGTATGTGGCGAAGGCCATGTCACTTCGAGGAATACCGACATATTGGTCTCATCACCGGGAAACTGTTGCATGATTGCGGCTGTTATGATTTACTGAATTATTATACATTTTAATTGAATTTGGGTGCCATCCGGTGTTGTGGAAATGTAAACGGGAGGTTAGTTTGATGTTGAGTTGTTTGGTTTGTTTGTTTCAGGCGTGGAGTATGAGAGCTGTACGTAAATCTTGCTTTCTTTTGGTGTTACGCTTTCATTTTTCTCAATATTTTGTATTCCTTTGGTCTTGGAGGACAAAGTTGTAAAGGGTCAGGGTTTTCTCTGTGTACTTAGATTTCCCCCCGTTAGTATCATTACACCGGTGCTCCTTGTTCTATCACCGATGCTGTGTAATCCTACCAGTTGATATTTTCTTTGAATAACACACTTAAAAGAAGCGTAAGTTTTGGGCGCTTTTGCAAAATTGCAGAAATCGATTATTAGCTTCGTCATGTCTGTCTGTCCTTCCGTCCGCATGGAACGACTCGGCTCCCACTGAAAGAATTTTCATGAAATTTGACGTTTGAGTGCTTTTCGAAAATCTGCCTAGAAAATTCAAACGATTACAATCTGACAAGAATAATGGATACTTTACGTGAAGACGTATGTACATTTATGAGATATCGCTTAATTCTTCTTAGAATGAGAAATGTTTCGGGCAAAATTTGTAGAGAAAATCAAAACACATTTTGTGGACAGTAACTCCCCCCCCCCTCCCCCGAGAATCGTACTGTTTATGGGGTAATGTGGAAAAGTATGGTACAGCTGGACAGGACACAGATGATGATGTAATACAGAGGATGCGCTTTGCATTCTGGATAATCAAGACTGCAGACCCAAACTTAGAATGTGTAATACTTATTGCGTTTCCATGGCAACAGTGTTACGTTGTCTTGTTTATGTTGGTGTCTCTGATACATATGCGTGATTAATAAAGGTAAAGGTAAAGCAGTCCCATTACAGGCCTGGACAGGCCCAGAGGGTTCCAGGAAGTTAAGGTTCCCAGATTTTGTGACAACGACAAAGGACGGTGGTAAGGTTGTCAGCCTTATGCACCGGCCGCGTTTACCCCCAGGAAATACTCCTGGCACTCATTTCTGTTAGAGGCTGAGTCGACCCCAGGGCCACAGTGCGATCGGAAGGATTTTATGTCAATAAAAAAGCCACTGACACCAGCTTGGATCGAACCAGCGACCTTTCGATTTGTAGCACAGCACCTTAACCACTGTGCCACCGCGGTCCCCTGCATGATCAATTGAAAAGTCAATTATAAGTAGTGCGGGCTGCATCGCTCCCCCGCTTTAAGCAGCTCGTGCGTGGCGTGGATGGAATATTACTTCAGAGTACTGTTTCTGCCTTACTTTCCAATTTTCTGTGTTGTAAAACTACCTCTGTGCAGGAAATAGTTTGTAGTTAGTAGTATATGGCTAATTCGTAACTGTGCTTGAGGACAGAAAGGGCTCACACGTGGACCATCTGCTCATCGCATAGCCCCAAAATGACACCCCTTTTCGGCCCCTTGTATGTACGGTACACTTAACGAGTTAACACGACCTTGGACGTCTGTTTCTGTTTTGCAGTAATTTTACGAGCTTCGCCACTGTACAGGTGATTCCAAGGTGACGGCTAAAGATGCTGGCTTACCTAATTCTGTTCATATGTATGTTGTAAATAGGATAGTACAAAAGTTACTGATGCACGATGAATGATGTTACTTATTGACACACACATGAAATGGCGTCATTAACAACAAAGCCACGAACTCCTTGGAGCTCAGTCCTTCTTCAGGTAGTCAAAAAATTTTCCTCCTCTTACGGAGCCCGAAAGTTCATTATCTCCTTTACAGGGGCCCGCCACTTGTCCCCTGTCTGGGGACAGACTGATTGGAGTCTTCGCCCTAAGATCCATTTTAATATTAACTCGTTTACCCCTAGGTCTTACGAGTGGTTTCTCCACCAAAACTGTGTATGCATTTTTATTGTTCCCCTTACTAGCCATGTGCCCCGTCTATGTCATGTTGATTCGATTACCCGAATGGTATTGGGTGACGTAAGTATGTCGAAACACAGTGCTTAACAGTTGCTATATTGGCTTAATCAATTGTCGAACACAACTAATTTGTGGTAGATATATG
>Ga0209755_10004490_pt1 | contig 16485 bp, 15 predicted proteins | sample TergutCo191P1_FD_187301 | JGI IMG/M metagenome (GOLD analysis project Ga0209755, IMG submission 187301) | Cornitermes sp. P1 segment gut microbial communities from Petit-Saut dam, French Guiana - Co191P1 (SPAdes) (version 2) | ecosystem: Host-associated > Arthropoda: Insects > Digestive system... | reverse complement strand
TACGGTCGGCAAGGGCAACGGGGAAACCGGCATCCGCAAGGAGCCTGGCCACGTTGTCGAAGATCCGCCCTTTGGGAATCAGCAGTCGCAGTTTGTCTTCCATGCCTTAGTGTACCGGAAAGTGGGGGCTGGGGGCTAGGGACTGGGGCAGATGTCAGCAATTCAAAGTTTCAGCAGCAATGTAACCTTGGAAATGACAGACATCTGGAATGAACCTGACTTACGCATTCTAAAGAAGGACGCGCTGCTGTACATATGCGAAAACGGCTGCAAAGCCTGCGGGGCTTTAAAAAACGGGCGAGCAGGCGATAGGCCGCTCCAAGGGCGGCCTGACCTGCAAGATCCACATGATGGCCATGGACGCGCGCGGAGCCGTTGACTTTATTCTCAGCGGCGGACAGTGCCATGACGCACCGCAGGGCCAGCTTCTGATGGAAACGGTGGGCCCTCTTCAGGCGGCGCAACGAGATCGAGAGGCTGTTCCGCCTTATGCAGGGTTTCCGCCGCATTTTCTGCAGGTTCGAAAAACTGAACGTGATGTACATGGGGTTTATACAGCTGGCCTTGGTTTATGTCTCAATTAAATAGTGGGAACACGCCCTAGGGAATCATATCATGCCTTCCATATCGGAACCGAGGCTATGGATTCCTTGGCTTGTTCCGTGCAGTCCAAAATCTCGATGGCTCCCAAAACCGTAATCCTGTCCACGGGTTCGGGGAATTTACATTTATCCGGCAAAGATGTACCACTCTGGGCTAATTGCGAGAGGGTGGCCGCCCCTTCCCAATACCAAATGCGTCGGGCTTCCCTAAGCACGACCTCCTGATCCTTGCGATATTCGATGTAACCTGCGAATACGCCCGCCGAGTATGTCCGTACGATGCAGTATTTCATGCCTTCCATACGTAACCTCCTCCAAAAAATTGTACCAGAGTGTTTTGCCGTGGCCCCCCATGAATTTTGCCTATGCGTCCTACCGGTTATCTTTCATGGGAATTACGCTCCCTGAAAGTTATGGTACTGCAAAAATTCTAGTACAACCCGGTGGGAAAAATCAAGGCTGGGGGGGAAAATGTGGAAAAGTCCCGGGGAATTGCCCCAAAGGCGAACGGCCAAGGACTTCGCCCATTGGCTTCGGGACATATCGGGCAAGCAATACCCACAGGCCGAAAGGATTGTTCTTGTGATGGACAATCTGAACACCCACTTCAAAAAGATAGATGGTCGTCCCTGCAGGCAGGAACAAAGGCTTGCAAAAGGAGTTCGAAACGAAAAGCTTCGCAAATCGCAGGCTTTTTGTTCCCAATCCCTTAACTTTGCTTTCGATTTGTTGTACGATAAATCAAAGACCTGCTCCTGTTGGCGGGGATAAACGTTACAGAAGGAGACATTGTATGAAAAGAACATCCGTAATTCTGGCATTGGCCGTGTCGATGGCTTTTTTTGCCACATCTTGCGGTTCGGCGCCGGCCGCCCCTCCGGCTCAGGCCGACCCCGTCAGCGACTTTATCAGGGAAACTAGAAGGAACGCCCCCGAGGACGCTTTGCTGGGCATCGGAACCTCGACCCATTCGAACAGGGCCATGGCCAGGACCACAGCGGAAACCAGGGCCAGGGCCGAGATTGTCCGCCAGCTTGATGTAGTCGTCAGGAGCATGATCACCGACTACATGGCTGGCTCCGAAGCCGAGCCGGAGGCCCTGCTTTCGTTCCAGGAGAGCGTGACGCAGACGCTTGCCGCATCTCAGCTTCGTGGTGCCGTCATCCGGGACGAGCTAAACGTGGGCGGCGAGCAGGTAACGATAGTCATGCTTTCCAGTTCGAACGTCGCCAACGAAATCATGTCCGCCAGCGAGTCCGCCGCCGCGATTGCCCCTCACATGGGTGCCGCAATGTGGGCGCTTGATCGCATGGACAGGGCTTTGTCGGAGCAGAACCTGGCTCCCCCTGTAATCAGGAATTACGACTAGGGTTTTCCAGGAGGAAACCGGGTTTGACCGTTGGTTGAATCCGGTTGCCCAAAGGCAAATTGCTGCATGAAAAAAATATTTCTTTTTCTTTGCGTTGCTGGTTTCTTATCCGCCTGTGCATCTGGAGCCATCCCAACGGAAAACGGTTCGGGAAGGTCTTCCATGTGTGGGCAGTGGGAGTCAGGGCTTTTTGTTACGGACTCGCATGACGGCGAGATGGTTGTCATCGGGGTGTCCAGTCGCTTGGTAAGGCGAGCGGACGAAGTCGAGGCCGCCAAAAATGATGCCGCAAGAAAAGTCGCCATGTTCCACGGCATGAGGGGAACCGTGGAATCCTTCCACAGAACGGGTGCGAGTTTTTTTGATTTTATTGCGGAAGCCCGTATCGATCTTGAACCCGTCATTCTCGATCATGCACGGTTTATCGAACGGCTGACGTTCGATCCTGATCACGATGTCCTCTTATTTGAAGGCGGGACGTTGGTACGTTTTAGATATGCGGCAAGGGTGGTTCCGGTAAACTCTGTCGGTACCTTGGATGCGGACGGTCGCCCTGGCTGGATCAATGACCGCAACCTGCCCAATGTTGGAGGTTACATGATGGCGGTCGGGTTTTCGCAGAACCAGGTCTGGCTAAGGGATACCGTAATGAGATCCACTCGGGCTGCCGCCGCAAGCCTGATTCAAGGTGAATCAACGCACACCGCAACAGAAACCGTTGTCGTAAACGGGCAAGCCTTAACTTATATCCGCAGCAGAAGCGAAGGAAATTTACATAATTTTAGGGTTATTGAATTCTGGATCGACCCGAGGAACATGTCCGTGTACACCCTTGGGATTGCCAGGTTGAGTGAATAGATTAATGAACAAACGGCATGGAGGTGTATGTATGTTTACGACAAGGTTGTTTTTCTTTTTGAAACTGGGCGCGGCGAGTCTCTGCCTCGCCTTTGTGTTCGCTTCCTGTGGGACGCCGGCTGCGCACGCTCCCGTTGCGGCAAGGGCAATGGAGCCGGGATGGGTTACCGGGGGGCCACACGATAGATTCGTCAGCTCCGCGTATCTAACTGCGGTGGGGAGCGGCGACTCCCGACAGGCTGCGGAAATGGATGCTTTTAGGGCACTTGTCAGCACCTTCGGCGTGACGGTACAGGCCGATATCAGGCTGGCGGAAGTGTACCGAAGAACCGGGGCCGTGGCTACGCACGATGTGGCTTTCGGGCAGGAGATAATACTAGGTGCCGGTATGGATAACCTGATAGGGGCCGAAATAGGCGATAGATGGGAAGGGACAGGCAGGGGCAACAGCTTTGCTCTGGCAGTTCTGAATAGGGCAAGGGCTACCCAGATATACTCCGAGATGATAAGGGCGAACCTTGAAATAATCGACAACCTTACTAACATGCCGCCTATGGAAAGAAATACCTTTGCCGGTTTTTCTCGCTACCAGTTTGCGGCTGTGATTGCCGACATGAACGCCAATTATGCTGCGGTACTTTCGGTTATTGGTGCGCCCGTGCAGGGGCTTAGGAGCGGTGATGATTTTAGGCGTGGTGCGCAGGAAATAGCCACGGCGATTCCCGTTGGGATAAACGTAAGCAACGACAGAGCTGGAAGGATACAGAGTGCCTTTGCCCGTGCCTTTTCCGATCTCGGCTTTAGGACCGGCGGTGCCCACCAGCGTTACGTGCTTGATGTGAATCTGGTTGTCCTGCCGACCGACCATGCTGGCCAGACGGTATTCTCGCGGATGGAACTTAGTGCGAATCTTATTGACACCAATACGGCGACGGTTTTGTTGCCTTTCAACTTCAACATACGTGAAGGGCATAGAACCCAGTCGGAAGCCGAAAACCGAGTCTTTCTTGTCGCCGAGCAGAGGATCGACAGGGAATACGGGAACTTGCTGTCGGATTACCTTTTCCAGTTGATTCCCGGAAGATAGATTGCTTGGGCCTGTTCCAAAACTCGATTATGGTTTTGGAACAGGAGGAATTCTATAAAAGCGTCTCGTACCGGAACTTGCCAAACGAACCCTTGAACATAAGCAGGGCAATCACCGCCAGCACCAGACCCATTGCCAGAAAGATAAGGACATTCATCATTAAAACCCCGGTGAACTGCCCGACGGCAAGCAAAATGACGGGTAAAATAAGAAACACGCTACGCTGCTGGGATTCCTCGGCCGAATGCGCCTTGGCCGATCCTCGCACAATCATGTTGATCGCTATCAGCGATACCGCAGGCGAGACAAGGAGCATTATGATAAGCCAATTAATGTTAGGCATCACAAGGCTCCCGGTTGCAACGGCTATCACCACCTGAACCACCACCGACATTACCGCAAACGAAAGGGCCGACACCGCAAAGCCGACGAAAAACGACGCCATGATTTTTGCCCCGAAAATTTCCCTTAGCGGCAAAGGGCAGTAGAGCAGGGTTTCCAAGGTGCTTTTTTCCTTCTCGCCGACAAAGGCGCTTGCGGCCATTACCGACGAGGCCGTCATTGGAATCATCAGGAAGAACAGTGGTAGGATGTTATTGATAATCAGGCCCAAAATCGCCTTGCGCAAATCGTCATTCGGCATGTTATAAGTTGCTTCGACAAAGCCCGTGGAGTACAGCATCATGGCGAACTGTTCGATGTCTGGCGAATCGGGGGGGGAAAGCAGAATTGGCAGGATTATGCTTAAAGGCATTACAACCGTCATAACAATCGGCACTACGATAAGCACGCTAAGAATGCGCTTGTTGGAGGTGATTGCGTGAATGTCCTTTCTTATTATGGCCAGTTGCATCCTGTTCAGCATTATGCCGCCCCCTTGCGTCGTTCGATCAGCGAGAAGTAGATTTCCTCCAGGGAGAGCCGCTGGGCCGTTACGTGGTAAACCTTGCCTCCGCCATCGACGATTCGTTTTATCAACAGGGGGATTTCCTCCTGCGAGTCCACGTCCACTAATGCGAATTCCCCTTCTCGCCGAAGTTGAAGTCCCTGCGGATAAGTGTCGGCCCTGATCGTGACGGTCATTCCGGAAAAGACAAGCGATCGCAGTTCATCCAGCGAACCCAGCGCGAGTATGCTGCCTTCGCTGATAAGCCCGTACTCCGTGCAGATCTCCTCCGCATACCTAAGCTGGTGCGTACAGAGGAACACGGTTGTCCCTTTTTCCGTGGCAAGATTCTTGATAAGATTGTTAACGTTCTGTGCGCTCTCCGGATCCAGCCCGGATGTCGGCTCGTCCAGGAACAGTATTCTAGGCTGATGGATCATCGCCCGTGCGAGCGAAAGCCTCTGGCGCATACCCGTGGAATACGCCGACAGCTTCTGATCCTTTGCGTGCAAAAGTTCCAGCCGCTCAAGAAGTTCCAAGGCCCGGCGCTTGCCCTTGTCCCCTTCCACGCCGAACATCGTTCCAAAGAATGTCAGGTTTTGAAGCCCGGTAAGGTTGTTGTACATCTGCGCCTTTTCCGTTACCACACCAGACATTGCGTGAACCCCTTCCGGTGAACGCCCGGGGTCGATGTCAAAAACGCCGCACGAACCCTCGGTGGCCTGGAGCATTCCGTTCAGGAGTTTTACCGCCGTGGTCTTGCCGGCTCCGTTGGGGCCAAGAAAGCCGAATATTCCGCCCTCCTTTATGGAAAAACTCACGCCGTCAAGCGCACGTTTTCCGCCAGGGTAGACTTTGGTCAGACGATCCGCAACAACAGCCTTCATAGGTTCCAGGGGCCAGTATACATTGTCAGGCTGCGTCTGTATACTACCGATACTTATAGTATGAAGAAGAAGGTTCTGCCCGTTTTTTTCCTCCTGGCCGTTTTCGCCGCACAGCATCCCCAGACGGCGGACGCACAGCAGCGTGACTTTGGCGCACATCCCGAGGTAATCCGTGGGGAGGTGTGGGTGGATCTCGAACCGATTCACGGCGACAGGCCTGACGAGGAATTTCCGCTCAGCCCGGAAACCGCCGCAAGACGGGCGTTGGAAGAGGCCGCCCTGTATTTTTCGGCGATGATTTACGGCTGGTCTTTTCGCTATGAGATAGGGGAGAGGGCAAGGGGCATTCCCGAGGATTTCGGCGATCTCGAGCCGTTGGGCGAGATACGCTGGGGCGACCCAAGGTTGGTCGTCACCGACGTAAGAAGCTACGATGCTCGCCTGCGTGTCTGGGCCGATTACCGCCTGGAGCCTTCCCAGCAGAGACGGATGCACACATGGCGGATGGGAACCGTGCGCAACGCCCAGGCCAGGGGCTTTAGTCCGCTTTACGGCCCCTCGCCCGAATCCACCTGGCTGGACATACGCTACGCCGCCCTGACGGATGCGGCCAGGGTTGCCGTGCGTGAAATGCTCCGTGGCACCGAGCGCAACCGCCCAAGGGAGGCTTCGGGCTTCATCAGCCTTGCGTCGTTCCCCCGTTTTTACGTAAGGTCGGGCCAGTTGGTTGCCTTCGCCCGTTTCCGTGTGCAGATCACAGAAGTCGTTCCCTTCGCCGTGCATTGAGGACATTGTGAGTTTTTTTAAAAAATTGTTTACACCCAAAAAACGTGACGACATAGGGTACATCAGCGATCCAGACAAAAGGGCCGAGGACTGGTCCGATACCGAGATCTCGGCCGAATTCGCCAGGCAGGTCGAACTAGGGTGGCCCGTGGGCCTATACCTGGATACTGATTGGTCGTGGATGACCAGGGTGCTGGATGCCATCGAGAAAGTCAGTCGCCCCGTTGTCGTTCAGGCCAACACCGGCCCTCTGGTCTCGTTTCGGGGGCCCCTCAAGGTTGACCCCAACCTGTTTCGGCTGGCCTGCGAGGGTAAGATAAGGCTGTTTTTTCACCTTCCGTATTTGTTTGACATATGGCTTCCGTTTGACACCAGCCAACTAAAATGGGAAGGGGAGCTTGTCAGGGTTCCAATGATCAGGGTGTACGTGCAATACCTGAATGACTTTGTCGCCGGCATTCCCGAGGGCCTGGATCTGGACATCGGTTTCGTCGTTCACGCCGGGTACCCCAGGTGGCCGGGCAGGCTGGGAAAGGTCGGCAATGAATATGTTCCCGTTAGGGAAAACGTTAAGGACGAGGCCCGAGTGCTTGGGAACAGGTTCCGCAACAACCTGGTATGGCTGTTCGATCCGTTTCTTGGGGGCCTGTCACGCAGGGGTGTCAGGGGTAGGGTTCTGATTGAAAACCTGGTCGGCCTGGACAAACACCCCGTGCACATGGCCACGTTCGGGAACTGCAAGGCGTTGACCGACGACCTGGATAAATCCAGGTATGGCCTGTGTTGGGACGTGGGCCACTCCTGGGCATCCGGCGAGAACCTGTCCCCCGAGGATTTGAAAAATGCCAACGTTGCCTTGGTTCACATGAACGGCGGGCCTGCCAATGTTCGTTTTGGAAGCAGAAAGGACTTACACGGCTACACGGAACTGGGTGTCGCCGTTGGCCGTGGGACGGCGTACCCGTGGCTGGGGGAAACGGCGTTTCGGAATGTTCCAATGATATTCGAAAGAAAGCTGTACAGTGTCATGTTGAAAGACTCGGCTTGGATGGCGGAAAAATGGGGCATGGGCGTATAGCCGCCGACAAACCTGGATACAAAAATAAAATCTCGCATTAATTTTTCTCCGTACAGCCTTGCCAGCACCACCACAAATAGTGTATGCTTGGCAGGTGCTACGCTATATGTGTGGTGGGTAAACATTGTCCAAGATGGGGATAACTAATGAAAGTTAAGCGTTTCTTTACGGAAGGGGAAAAGGGACCATATCATGATATTGCATGGGAAAAACGAAAAAGTGAAATTCGCAATCCAGATGGCAAGGCCGTATTTTCGGAAGATACGGTCATCGTGCCGTCTTCCTGGAGTCAGATAGCCGCCGACATTATTGCCCAGAAGTATTTCCGCAAGGCCGGGGTTCCGGTGGACAGAATGTATGAATGGAAAAAATGGGCGCCGCAGGGCGGCGGCGATGTCGGAAGCAAGCTTCCGGACGATGGTGCCGAACACGATGCCCGGCAGGTGTTCCACCGGCTTGCCTTCACCTGGATGGACTGGGGGCAGAAGAACGGCTACTTCGACGGCGAGGAGGATGCCAGGGCTTTTTACGACGAGACCTGCTACATGCTTGCAAGGCAGATTGCCGCCCCCAACAGCCCACAGTGGTTCAACACCGGCCTTTACTCGGTGTACGGCATTGACGGCCCGGCCCAGGGGCATTACTACTTCGACCAGGAAAAAAACGAGACGACAAAGTCGGACAGTGCCTATAAGCGACCTCAGCCCCATGCCTGCTTCATCCTTTCCGTGGATGACGACCTTGTAAACGAGGGCGGCATAATGGATCTGATTACCAGGGAGGCAAGGCTGTTCAAGTATGGCTCCGGCACGGGATCCAACTTTTCAAGGCTCCGCAGCCAGAACGAGGAGCTTACCGGTGGCGGCAGATCGTCCGGGCTTCAGTCCTTTCTGAAAGTCCTTGACAGGTCGGCCTCGGCGATAAAGTCTGGGGGTACCACCCGTAGGGCCGCCAAAATGGTGACGCTGGATGCGGATCACCCGGACGTTGAAAAATACATTTCATGGAAAGCCGAGGAGGAATACAAGGTTGCCTCGCTGGTAACCGGTTCGGCGATAGTAAGAAAACACCTTGAGGCTCTAAAGAAGGCATTGGCAGGGTTTAGGGGGCCAGATGCCGACAAATTCAGCGTGGAGAAAAACCACGAGCTTGCCGCGGTTCTCCGCGCCGCGCTGTCCGACAAGATCCCCACGTCCTACCTGTATCAGCAGCTTCGGCGAATGGAACAGGAGGACGGGGATCTTGGCGCAGCGTCCTTTTCCACGGCTTGGGACGACGAGGCCTACAACACCGTTTCCGGGCAAAGCTCCAACAACAGCCTGCGTGTAAGCGACGACTTCATGAGAGCCGTGCTGAACGATGCCGACTGGGAGCTTACCGCCCGTACCTCTCGCAAGGCCTTGAAGAAGATCAAGGCTCGCAAGCTCTGGGCGGACATCGCCCGTTCCAGTTGGCAGTGCGCCGACCCCGGCCTGCAGTACCATACCACGATCAACGACTGGCACACCTGCCCCGGGGGGGGGGAAATCCGTGCGTCCAACCCTTGCTCGGAGTATATGTTCCTCGACGACACAGCCTGCAACCTTGCTTCGATAAACCTTGCCACATTCTACGACAGGAAATCGAAAACCTTCGACGTGGAGGGCTATCTTCACGCCATCGATATATGGACGATGATCCTTGAGATCTCGGTTGTGATGGCGCAGTTTCCCTCGCCACGCATTGCGGAACTTTCATACCAGTACCGTACCCTGGGCCTTGGGTTCGCCAACCTTGGCACCCTGCTGATGCTGATGGGGCTGCCCTACGATTCCGGAGAGGGTCGTGCGGTGGCCGGGGCGCTTTCGGCTTTGCTTTCCGGTGAGTCGTACTCGCAGTCCGCTCGCATGGCTGCGGCTCTGGGGCCTTTTATTCATTACGGGGAAAACTCGGGCAATATGCTCCGGGTTATGCGCAACCACCGCCGTGCCGTGAACAACGCCGCCTATGCGGAGTACGAGGGGCTTAACACCCCCCCCCGGGGGATCGATCCTGCCTATTGCCCGGCGTACCTTTTGGATGCGGCGAAGGCTTCATGGGATCGTGCGCTGGAGCTTGGCATGGCCCACGGCTACCGCAACGCCCAGGTTACCGCCATCGCCCCGACCGGCACCATCGGCCTTTTGATGGATTGCGACACCACCGGCGTCGAGCCGGACTACGCCCTGGTCAAGTTCAAGAAACTTGCCGGCGGCGGTTACTTCAAGATAATCAATCAATCGGTGCCTCCGGCACTGGAGGCCCTGGGATATTCGTCGCAAACGATAGAAGAAATCGTTGCGTATGCCACGGGCCGCAAGACGCTTTCGGGAGCGCCGGGGATAAATCCCACGGCCCTAAAGGCGAAAGGCTTTACCCCGGATGCGATTGCCGCCGCCGAGGATGCCGTCAAGACGGCGCTCAACCTGGAAGGGGTTTTTAACCCATGGATACTTGGCAGGGATTTTGTCGAAAAAAACATGCTGGTTCCCGAATCGACCTGGTCTTTGCAGGGCTTTAGCCTTTTGAGGCACATGGGCTTTTCCGCCGAGGACATTGCCGGGGCGGAAGTGTACGCATGCGGCACCATGGGGCTTGAAGGTGCTCCGGGACTTAAGAAGGAACATTACTCGGTTTTTGATACCGCCACGCCCTCCGGCAAAAACGGAAGGCGTTCCATTCCCTGGACGGCGCACATCGGCATGATGGCGGCGGTTCAGCCCTTCATCTCCGGGGCGATTTCCAAGACCATCAACATGCCCAATTCGGCGAGCTACGAGGACGTGAAGGGTGCGTACATGCTTTCTTGGAAGAATGCGCTCAAGGCCGTGGCCCTGTACCGTGACGGCTCCAAGCTTTCCCAGCCGCTTTCGTCGATGGCTCCCGGAACGGATCCCCTGGCCGACACCATCCTTAAGGTCGAACGGGGCCTTGATCTGCCGCCGCCTTCGCCGTCGGGCAAAAAGGTACCCACCCGTGGGGTACGCAAGCCGCTTCCAAGTCGTAGGATGGGCTATACCCAGAAGGTAAAAATCGGCGGGCATTCGGTTTACATCCGCACGGGCGAGTATGAGGACGGAAGCCTGGGCGAGATCTTTCTTGACATGCACAGGGAGGGTGCGGCGTTTCGCAGCCTTCTTAACAGTTTTGCTATTACCGTTTCGTTGGGCCTCCAGTACGGCGTTCCGCTGGAGGAATATGTCGATGCTTTTACTTTCAGCAAATTCGAGCCCAACGGCATTGTTCAGGGCCACGACTACGTGAAGATGGCTACCAGCGTAATCGACTGTATCTTCCGTGACTTGGCGATAAGTTATCTTAAACGCAGCGACCTGGGCCAGGTAAAGCCCGAGGATCTTATTTCCACCGCCACGTCCACAAAAGGCGAACTCGACGGAAACGAGCCAAGGCCACGTTCCGGTGGGAAAAAGAGTGCCGGTTTCGTGCAGGGCAGTAAAGCTGCCGTGGGATCGGGTGGGGCCTCGGCGACTTCTGGATCCTCCCCCTCTGGGGGGGGGGTGCATGGAATTCAAAAGATATCTGGCATTTCGGGATCGACACCTAGGGCGGAAACTTCTGGGGACATTCTCAAGGGATTGATGGTTGCGGAAAGCATTCCTGGGTATGGCTCGTTTTCGGAGCAGGGAAATTCACTCTCGTTGATGGCACAGGATGCGCAGCCTAGGGTTCAGGTTCTCGTCCAAGCCCGTCCGGAACCGGCGGAGCAGGCTCAGCAGAACGAACTGTTCAAAATAGCCCAGGCCCGAATCAAGGGCTTCGAAGGAGATCCCTGTCCTTCCTGCGAATCCTTCACGCTGGTACGGAATGGAACATGCATGAAATGCCAGACCTGCGGAGGCACTACCGGATGCTCGTAAACAAGCCTGTTCGTCTCTTGCTTTGCAACCAATGTTTAACGACCTTGTTTGTTGCGATTTTTTTAGGTTTTTTTCCCACGAATTTATCTGCACAGGTTTGCGTGCCTTTGGGGATGCCAGGTAACGGTGCTGCTTACACATCCATACTCCTCAACAACGATGTATTGGCTTTTTATGGTCACCCACTTTCACGGCGCATGGGCATACTTGGCCGCTACCCAATCGAGGAACTTCACAAAATGCTTGCCAAACTTGCCGAGGAGTACGAGGCGCTAAGCGGCGAACGGGGAATAGTAAAGGCGTTTTACATTATTTACGGCACAGTGTGGCCCGAAGGGGAGATAGGATACATCAGCCACAGTGTTTTAAGGCGGTGGGTCGAGTATGCCTTGGAGCATGACATTCTGATTTTTATCGATCACCAGATTGGCCGCTTCGACCCGGTTGAATCCCTGGAAAAGATGTTACCATGGCTCCATTACCCCAACGTGCATCTTGCCCTTGACCCCGAATGGCGCACCGATAGGCCGATGCTGGAAATCGGCAGCGTTACGGCAGAAGAGCTGAACCGTGCTCAGCAAGTTATGGAAGATTACATTATTGCCAACAATCTTCCCGGGGAACGGATGCTGGTGGTGCATCAGTTCCACCATCGGATGATCCTGAATAGAGAGGATGTCCGTAGTGATTTTCAGCGGGTACGGCTGGTTCACAATGCCTCTGGCATCGGCTCGCCTTCGCAGAAGCGTGTCGCTCATGCGTTTAACGCCAGGGCAACCAACATTCCGATAAAGGGGTTCAAGCTGTTTTACGACTTCAACATTCCAGGCGCTGGGTTTGATTATCCACTGATGACCCCCGAAGAGGTATATGCGCTAAGACCAAGGCCATTTCTCATTATGTACCAATGAGTGGGTGTGGGTATGTTTTGAAACAAAGACAAAGTCGCTTGACATTTTGCGCCTAATGGTGTTATGTTCAAGACACTTTTAAGGACACTGCTAAGGGTTATCAAAAAATGGCATTTTTAAGTTTGTTTGGGAAAACCGCAAAGCCCCATGCTGAAACAACCACCCAAAGTACCGATCCCGGCATCAACGAACACCTTGCGGAAATAAGCGAGCGTTTGCGTAGAATCGAAACCAAGCAGAAGGAAACGAGTCTCCAGCTTGAGGAAATTGATGGTTTCTTGCAAGGGGATGTCAGCGCCGAGGCAGCCGACACAGAAACCGCCCTTGTTGACGCGCTGGTTGCGCTTGCGGACACTATCGGGGATTTTTACTATTTTGCCGCCAGCCAAGAGAAATGCGATGAAGTTATACCCTTGGATGGTGCCAACCCCAATGAAACTGAACGTGGATTTGTTTTGGTAGACCCAGAGGATACCGAAGATGATGTCGAAGACGAAGGCACTGGTTCGCCGCTTTTTGAACAGGCGCAAATGATGTGGAATGCGGCAAAAAATGCGGCGGAAACGGCGGGACTTGAAATCATTGACGCCGAGAAGGAGCCTTTTGATTTTCGTCTTCATTCGGCGGAAAGTATTGAGCAAGACAATGACCTTCCAAACGGTTATGTCGTCAAAACCCTAAAGTGCGGTTACGCTTACAAAGACGAGGTTATACGGCGAGCATCTGTTGTTGTCAATAAAACTAACGTGACAAATGTCGTATACCAAGAGGAGGCATTTGATGAAAGTTGGAATTGATTTCGGTACATCTACATCGGAAATTGCGTATGTTAATGATGATGGAAAAATCGTCATCGTTCCAAACCATTTGGGCGAGTTGATAACCCCGTCTGTCGTATACATAGCCGAGGACGGTACGCCCGTAGTCGGGCGTGAAGCCAAGGAAAAAGCCCTTGTCGAGCCAGAGAATGCCTTTCTCGAGGTAAAACGGCTTTTGGGACAAAGCTCGGAGCTTACGGCGAGGGATAAGGTTTACTCTCCTGTTAACGTAGCGGCAATGATAATACGCTATTTGACTGACTGTGCGCAAAAACACATCGGCCAAACGATAGATTCCGCCGTAATTACCGTTCCTGCTTATTTCACGGATCCGCAGCGCAAGGATGTCATGGCGGCGGGACAGGCCGCTGGACTTGAAGTCGAGCGTATCATAAATGAACCGACGGCGGCCAGCCTGGACTACGGTATCGACCACATGCGTGACTGCAAATACATGCTGGTGTACGACCTTGGTGGAGGTACCCTTGATGTCACGGTGCTGGAACTTTTTGAAGGTGTTGTTGACGTAAAATCAAGTTGCGGAAACAATACACTGGGCGGAAAGGATTTCGATCAGGCCATCATGGATCATATAACTGGAACGATTAAGAAACGCGATAAGATTGACGTTTCAACCGATGCCCGTGCCATGATGCGGATAAAAATCGCCGCCGAACAATGCAAAATTGCGCTGAGCGACGAAGCCGAATATCTTTTTGAACTACCGTTTTTGTATAGCAAAAACGGCAACCCATTGGGGTATTCCGAAAAAATCACCCGAACGGCCTTTGAGTCCATGATCCGCGAAAAAATATATTCCACTGAGCAGCAAATTAAAACAGCGTTGTTCGATGCGAATTTAAATGCCGATGATATTGGTTTAACTTTGTTGGTCGGTGGAAGCACACGCATTCCGCTTGTATCGGAATTCTTGGAAGATACCTTGTCTCTTACCCCAGAATCGGCTGTGGATCCAGACCTGGCCGTTGTTCGCGGAGCGGCAATACAGGCTGGCGTATTAAGCGGTGTTTTGGGCGAAAACGCTATTATCCTTACCGATATTTGTCCGTACAGCCTTAGCACTGAAACTTTGATGAACATTGGGCCTTTCGGTTTGAAGGATGTTTTCTGCGATATCCTCATCAAACGCAACACGACCCTTCCCGCCACAGCCTCAAAAATATACATGACTTCTGTTGACTACCAGACAAAAGTGCATATTACGGCATATCAGGGCGAAAGTGACGATCCAGATGAAAACTATTTGTTGAATTGTTTCGAGTTAAGCGGCATACCAAAGGCAAAGGCAAACAAGGAAAAAATAAACATCCGTTTTGAATATGACCTGAATGGCATTCTGACGGTTTCGGCGGAAATAGTTTCGACGGGCAAATCGGCGACGGTAACCGTCGATACGTCGCAGATGGGGAGAAACCTTGATCTTTCGCACTGGAGGGACGCTCCTAGCGCACGAAAATACAGGCAGATTCTAAGTAAGGCGGAAAGGCTTGTTACGATTCACGGCAGTGAAACCGCCGATCGCGTTGAGGCCGCTGCCGATGAACTGAAAAAAGCGCTTGTCATGGATTGGGAGCATGTGATTTTGGAGAGAATGAAAGGCGATCTGACCGATGCGATTGACGAACTCGAAAAAGAAGACTGACAATGAATTATTACGAACTGCTTAAAATTGATCGAGATGCGGACGATAGCGTGATTAAGCGCGCTTACTTTTCGGCGGTCAAACTGCATTCGCCGGATTCCGACCCAGAAAATTTTAAAGCGATAAGAACAGCTTACGAAACACTTTCCAACCCCAAAAAACGCGGCGAGTATGATGCTTATTTCGTTACAGGCGACGGTGGCGAAATAGCAGCCAACATGCAAAACGATCTGCTTGCGGCTCGCGCCATGATGCGAGAAAACAAGTTCAAACAGGCCATGGAGTTTCTGACGGAATTGAGCGGCAAAAACCCCGACTCAATCGAGGCTAAACGTCTACTTGCCGAAGCGTTATGGAACATGAAAAAAAGTGGGGGTGCCGAAAAATTATGCGTGGAACTGTTGGAAAGAAATCCACCCGACTGCGATACCTTGGTGCTGCGCGCCAAGATAGCGGCATCGCGGGGGCACACGACGAAAGCCAACGACTATTTTAAAGCTGTCGTGGATATCGATCCCCGTAAGGCGAAGCCATGGATTGAGTACATGCGTTTTGCGTTGAAGCATTACACATGGCAGACTTCCGACATTCTTCATCGCGCCATGGAACATGATCCCGACATGTTCCGTGACGCATATATTCTTTACTTGCTAGGGGAAGGTCCTTTTTCGAGACTGCGAAACCTAGGCTTCTTTGACGACAAGGTCGGCCATGAAAATTTACAATGTTATGATAAATTTGCGGAGTTTTTCGTCAATGACAAAACCCTGGATAAAGATACATATGAGCAAGTTATGCACTTAATGCCGGGTATTGTTAAAGATGATGAACTTGCCCCCTTTGTGGAAAAGATATTGCCCACGCTTGAAAACAGCAGGCACAGGACCGATGACGACAAAGAGGATTTTAGGCATATACATGCGACCTTGGTACTTAATAAACTTCGCTCGGATAAACGGATACACGATGTACTTGTCGATTTGACTGGATTTTTTCTTTACGAAGACGACGACGAAAAAGAGCAATTGTCGATGGAGTACTATATCGTCTTTAACATGACAGTCTTACGCCCCGCAATAAAAGTGCTGAAGAATGAGTACCCCGACTGCTTCAAACTTAACCAGGTTTTTTACTTCGACGTGCTTAACGAAAAGAAGACGGGGTTTCTTGAGGACAAATATGCCGCAATATACAAAAAAAAGCTCAAACCAGCCATAAAGGGCGATGAGGACGGAGGCGGCAACGAGGACGATGATGATTTTAGTGAAATGGAAGATGCGACACCTTTTGTGCGAGAATCACCTAAAATCGGTAGAAATGTTCCATGTCCTTGCGGTAGCGGCAAGAAATACAAAAAATGTTGCGGGAAGTAGCCTTCTAAACGTGTTGATATTAATTCCAGCATCTGTTTCGACTTGACAGGGTAGAACCCATGCTGTCGTTGCTAATTCCGCAATTAGTAATGGAAAGCAAAAAGTCAATCTATTTTGTGATTGACGAATATCCCTATCTTACGGAACGCGAGTTCGACGGTCAGCTAAAAGGAACGGGTATAGTGACTCCTCTGTGGATTGACGGTTTTCTGGAAAGAAAGCCGTAAGCCGCAACCGCCGCCAGCAGGTTGACAAGGAAATTGACGACACT
>Ga0209755_10004489_pt1 | contig 16487 bp, 17 predicted proteins | sample TergutCo191P1_FD_187301 | JGI IMG/M metagenome (GOLD analysis project Ga0209755, IMG submission 187301) | Cornitermes sp. P1 segment gut microbial communities from Petit-Saut dam, French Guiana - Co191P1 (SPAdes) (version 2) | ecosystem: Host-associated > Arthropoda: Insects > Digestive system... | reverse complement strand
TTTTTATACTGCCCTGTCGCAAGCTCGGAAGCAAACTCTATCGCTCCTGCAACCACGGGAGTTCCCGAAGCGCGTGACAATATAAGCACCAGCCTGTCATAACCTTGTCCAATACCGGGGCCGTAACCCCAACCAAGTGATTCGTAGCTGCCGCCTGTGGTGAAAGAACTCATTGCTTTCATTATAATGTTACCGGTCAAGGGGTCTGTGACAAGAACATCACATGAACCTGCAAGCATATCGTTGCCACGCATTATCGCGCCACCGTCCGAGCGACCTGATGTTGCAAACGCTATGTTGTAACCGTTTTTATTAAGTTCGCGGAGTGCTGACTCCGTTCGCTGAGCGCCATCAACATTTAAAATGCCAACTGTCGGATTTTTGACACCACAAGCTTTTGCAGCGATTATGCCGTAAAGGGCGTTTTTCACCATGCCCTCTACGCGGTCAGTCGAGGACGTGCCTGTTGTTGTGGCGATATACATCGACTTGCCCAAACCCGGTGTTACCACGCGCCCGACGGTGGAAACCCCTATAGGAAACAGATAGTGCATAGTCACAGCACCGTCCGCCTCACCGCTGCTGAGCATGGATTCCATTAAACCATGGGCTTCTTTTTCATCCTTTGCATGAATAGTCTTTACGCCGTCACATTCCATTGTACCGATGTAAACCACTCCGGCTCCGCGTGAAGCTGCGAGTGCTGCGCCTTTAATCATATTTTCTTCGCCGTGTTCGCTGCCCAGTCCTGTCAGGATAATCGATGGTTTCCCAAACGAGCCTGTCTCCAGTGCCGTGGCAATCTCCATAAATGTGTTGGCTATTACTTTTTCTACGGGTTTTGACATAATTAATGACCCCTTTTCATATTCATACAAAATTTAGTTTGGAAAATAGTGTGCGTGCTATTTTTCAAACGCTCCCATTGAGCGAGCGAGTTCACGCATAGCCTCTGCAATCAGCTTCTTTACTTCGGCTTCTGAGACGGCATCTACGCCGGAATCGCTCTTTTCGCCGCTGTTTTTTTGCATTATGAAAGAAACGCCATCAAAAAGATTTGTCATGCGCCCCAGGAACAAGCTGCCTTTTCCGACAATCATGCACCGCTCTATTTTGCCTGACATGAGCGCCTGACGGGCAAAGCCCATATAGGGTACCCCCGATGGTATATGCCCCTGAGTCGGAGCCCAGCCGGGCATGCCGTGTTTCTTCGTAAATTCGTCAATTCCCGCTCTTTCAAGTTCTCCGCGTTTTACCCCGAGTGCCGCAATCATCTTATAATTGGCAAGCGGTACATCTCCCGCACCTGCGGGTTTTGTTACGTCGGGATTTTGCATTTCAACCGAGAATTTGTCTATGTCGGAAATTTTTATACCCATCTTATCAAGCGGGTCGGTCACGAGCGATGTAATAACCGCTTGCGGCGATGAGCCTGTGCCGACATTATGCTTTCCTGTGAATGCGCTGAGTATTTCAGGGCTTTCTCCGTCATTTTTGGAAATCAAAACAGCAAAACCACCCATTACATCTTCGAGTGCCGGCATTTCCTTTTTCACATGGTCTTTTGCATTCATGCCGAGCTTAGCAATTGACCCACCTGCTGCAACTACTACATTTTCATGTGTGCCGCTCGCTACAAGTGCGGCTGCTTGGATGATAGCGTGAACAGGAGCTGCACAAAATGCGCGAATATCTGCACCTGAAGCGTTTTTCAGCCCCGCAGTTTCGGCGGCAGCTTTGGCGAGGTTTCCTCCACCTCTTTGGTTCATATCACCAACTGCTTCTTCCGAGCAATCAAGCACAAGGTCTATCTCCGATTTCTCCGCCCCTGTCGTCTTAACGAGGTGCAGCAGTGATAGAACACAAGAAGCTTTTGAAACCAGATTTTCCAGTATTATATGCGCCGAGAGGTTTTCATCTATGTCATGCGCTTTTTTAACGGCACCAATCAATTTCCCGCCTTGATACACACCCTCGGCATGTTCATTTTCTACGACGTTTTTGATTTCACTGATTTCTACACCCTCACGCACAAGCGCTTTCATCTCATCATCAACAAGCGGGTGATTTTCAAACTTAGCGCGTGTTTCGCTTACAAAACCTTTTTCGAGCAAGAGCAAGTCAAATACGTCAGATACTTGCATCAGCAAATAAAATTCATCTTGCGGCATGATTTCCCCAAACTCGCCTGTGCGCTCCGCGCTTTTTACGGGTTTATCATACCATGCACCCTCCAAAGTGTTTAAGTCCTCGGGAATTTTATTTCCAATGTAGACCTGATTTGGCATATAACTCACAGCGTCTTCAAAGCTGCGCAGGTGTTTCGGAAGATTTTTCAGATACTCCGAATCAGGGTTTGTTATACGCTCTGTGAGTTGCGTTGTCCCGCCATGTACCAACATATCGGGGGCATGGACAAGTACATACGATGTACCTTTTAAAACTGAATTCATAAAACCATCCTCGCTTTCTGATTTTACTATATTCTATTGTAAGCGTGTTGTCAAGGAGATGACTTGCCACCGCCGGCTAGATGTGCTATACTCTTGATGCTAATAATAGTTTTGGAGGATATCGGAGTGCAACAAGAGCAAAGCAATCAATATAGCTTAAATAAAAACCTTGCGCAAATGCTTAAGGGCGGTGTAATCATGGATGTTACAACGACCGAGCAGGCAAAAATTGCCGAGGATGCCGGGGCGTGTGCAGTTATGGCACTAGAGCGTATTCCGGCGGACATACGGGCAGCAGGCGGCGTGTCCAGAATGAGCGACCCGAAAATGATAAAAATGATTCAAGCCGCTGTCACTATTCCTGTCATGGCAAAGTGCAGGATTGGGCATATAGCGGAAGCGCAGATACTGCAGGCTATCGAAATAGACTACATCGACGAAAGTGAAGTCCTCTCCCCCGCCGATGATATTTATCATGTCGATAAAACGCAGTTTCGCGTGCCTTTTGTGTGCGGCGCTCAGGATTTGGGTGAAGCTCTGAGGCGCATTGCAGAGGGTGCAGCGATGATTCGCACAAAGGGCGAACCGGGAACAGGCGATATTATTCAGGCGGTCAGACATATGCGTAAAATCATGAGCCAGATAAGAGCTTTAACCTCAAAATCACCCGATGAGCTGGCAGAAGAGGCAAAACAACTTGCAGCTCCGTATGAGCTTGTAAAACAAACCGCCGAAACAGGGCGATTACCTGTCGTCAATTTTGCGGCAGGTGGGGTTGCGACCCCTGCTGACGCAGCGCTCATGATGCAACTTGGTGCCGAGGGTGTTTTTGTCGGCTCCGGCATTTTCAAGTCCGGCGACCCCGGAAAGCGAGCCGCCGCCATCGTTAAAGCTGTAACAAATTATAATGACCCCAAAATACTTGCGGAAATCTCGGAAGATTTGGGCGATGCCATGGTTGGAATAAATGAAGATGAAATCAGCTTGCTGATGGCAGAGCGGGGGATTTAAGTTATATGAAGCTCGGAGTATTGGCGCTTCAGGGTGCTTTCATTGAGCATTGCAATATCCTTAAAACCCTTGACGTTGAGCCTGTTGAAATCCGCAAGCGCGACCATTTTTCAGATAATCTGGACGGACTTATCATTCCGGGCGGCGAAAGCACGACAATAGGTAAACTTCTTGGCGACCTTGAACTCCTCAGCCCGATTAAAGACGCAGTGCTCTGCGGTATGCCTGTTTTCGGTACTTGTGCCGGACTCATTTTGCTTGCAAAAAAAGTTGAGGGAATTGGTGCCGGCACTATCCCCGTTTTAGACGTGCTTGTGCGGCGCAACGGCTACGGTCGTCAGCTTGGCAGTTTTTCAAAGTCGGCGCATTTTGAGGGTATAGGCGAAGTGCCTATGGTCTTTATTCGCGCTCCGTATATTCTGGAGGCTCACGGCTCAGCGGAAATACTGGCAAAGGTTGACGGCAGAATCGTTGCTGTCAGGCAAGATTCTGCACTCGCAACCGCTTTTCATCCGGAACTTACAGAAAATGCAGAGATACACAAGTTTTTTATTCAAATGATTGATGTCAGGCAAAAGTAATAATTATATAAATCTTGCTACGCGTTAATCGTTTTACTTATTCATAGTCAAGCGTTATGCCGACACCGACTTTACCCATGCCGGTATCAAGTGCAATACGCTGGTCGGTATCTATTGCGTATTTGCTTGCAATAGTGGCAGGGTGCGCAAAACATGTAGCCTTTCTTTCTTCGGAAATCAGCTCGCTTATGTTCTGGAAAATGAAGTTCGACACAGTAACCAAGAGCGATGTTTCTAAATCGCCAATGCTATCCGGTTCAAAACCTATTGAAGATTTGACGAGATATTTGACAAACGAAAGAGGATAGACAATGGTGATATTTCCGGCGATATCACCGCCGAGTTCCGCCGCAACAACAATATCTTCATCAAGAGGAGTGACATCGGAGTTGACCCTTGTTACGTCTTTGCTGTCGAGAATATTCATTATATTCCAGACTTTGCATATACTCTCGCACACCACATCGGTTTTGCTTTGCAAAACTTTTGACGCGACTTTTTCCTTGACGATTCTTTGGTCGGCATCAGACACATGATACACGAGCCAAGCTATAAGCATCCCCGTAAAACCCTTTACGACGCTATCGGCAAAATCAGAATCAACGAGCAATTTCTCCTGCACGCCAATGTCTTTTTTGAATTCATCGTGTATTCTTTTGTGCATTTCGAAATCTTTGTAGCCAATAGATTTTTGATATGCCTCTTCATCGGCAAAATGCAAAATAGCATAGTCTTTAAGAAAAAGAATTATTTCGATGCATTTTTGCTTGCGATCTTCTGCGGAACTTGTAGCAGCGTGATACAGTTCCATCGCTTTCATAAATAGTGATTCATGCTGCTTGTCAATTTTTTCATCCCCGAGACAGAGTTCATCCCGCCATACAAGTGCCTCTTTTTTGATATTATCTAACATAATAATGACCATCCCTTTCGAAATTCTTTAGGCACAAAACAACGCATAATCGTGGTAGTCATTTTGCGCAAATATTGTGACTACAGTATATCCCTCACGTTGGTGTTTGTAAAGTTCTTTTATTTGATTGCGGTAAAATATTCGCGTGAAGCAAGGGGACGGGGGTTGCTGCTTCACAAGTAAAGCAGCAACCCCCGTCCCCTTGCTTCGTTATTATCAATACTTTGAATACTGACTTCTTATCGTTTCCATCTCATTTTTGATTTCATCGACATCCAGTACCATTTCCATCATACTGATTTGCTCTTCGTAGACATCTGCATCTACTGCATTTTTGATAGCGTCCTCACAGACGTGATATACCGCGAGTCCCAACGAGACTCCTGTCAATGGACCTGCATAAGTGGGGTCGCCCGCTGTGACTGTTTCGGCTGCAAGACCGGCAGCCTCCCCTTCGGCTGCGCCGAAGATAACCATCACATTCTCGGGACCATATTGCTCTGCATACTCTTTGACCCTTTTTTGGTTTTCAAGATCCATTGCACCTGCGGATGTTCAGACGAAGCACTCAGTTGAAGAGAATACAATCTCCGCTCCGACTGATTTCAGGCACTCATCAATAGCAGGACCCGGAATTCCATCACGGTCTCCAATGACAATGAGTTTACGGTTTTCAAACATACTCATTATCGTTCCTCCTTTCCTGTTACTTTGAAATATTAGCACTAAAGGTTACTAAAACTATCCACCAGTCTAGCAGATGGTGGGCGGTTTGCGGAGTAAATTGCCCATTATCTGCGGAATCGAAATAGTAACTTTCACCCTTAGATATGCCCTTTAATCATGTTTTCGATAGCTTCTTCAGTGCAATCATCTTTCACAAGCTCCTGCACTTTTTCACCGTCTTTGTAAATCGCCATAACCGGAAGCCCCATTACTTTTTGGGAAATTGCAAGACGGCGCGCTTTCATGGTGTTGATTTTTGTGAACTTTAGTTTGTCTCCGTATTTTTCGGCAAGGCTGTGTACCGTAGGCATAAGAGCCTGACATGGCTCGCAAGAATCGCTGTAAAAATCTACGAATACTGTTTCGTTTGCTGCAAGCACTTCGGGTTCAAAGGTTTCTTTATCAAGTTCAAGCATTGTTTTTGCTCCTTTTCTTTGCGGGTCGCAGAGGGCCGCGACCTCTACAATTTATTCTGATAAGTATTTTTCGATGTGCATTGACGCAATTGCACCGTCGGCCGCAGCTGTCACTACTTGACGAAGCGGCTTTATGCGGCAGTCACCTGCGGCATATACACCCTCAATGTTTGTGCGCATATTTTCATCGGTTTTGATGTAACCGTGCTGCATATCAACCAAACCCGAAAAAGCCTCTGTCCTCGGAATCAGCCCTATAAAAACAAACAGACCGAAAGTGCCATCCTCGGGGTCAGCCGTAAATTCAGTCAACTCACCTGTTTTTTCATTTTTCACAACAATGGTATCAAGCAGACCATCATCGCCCTTTACTTCCTCGATTACAGAGTTATAAACAAAACTGAACTTCGGGTCATTTAACACCTTTTGCTGCAATGACTTTGCGGCTGTAAGCTCCGGCAGGTTTTGAATAATGGTGATTTTCCTCGCAAATCTGGCAATGAACAACGCCTCCTGAACTGCACTGTCGCCACCGCCGACTACATATACCTCAAGCTCCTCAAAAAACGCCGCGTCGCAGGTTGCACAGTATGAAACACCCTTACCTGTAAATTCAAGCTCGCCCTTACAACCAAGGAGCCTCGGGAACGCACCGCTCGCAATTATAACAGTCTTAGCCTTGTATGAACCCTTGACACCCGTGAGAGACTTTATGTTACCCTCAAGCTCCGCACCTGTGATGTCATCAGCTTGAAATTCCACGCCAAAGCGCTTTGCTTGTTTTACCATTTTCTCTATCAGCGACGGACCTGTTTCCTCTTCTTCTGCTCCGGGGTAGTTGTCGATTTCATTGGTTGTGACGGTTTGACCACCGTGTTTTGACTTCTCAATGAGTAACGTTTTCAGCAAGCCACGCCCTGCGTAAAGACCTGCTGACAGACCCGCAGGCCCACCACCGACTATTATTAAATCATAAATTGTATCTGCCATAGTATTCAAAGTCCTCTCTGATTGTGCTGCGCAGGGGCGACCGTCCTCGGTCGTCCACTGTCTTGGTTGCCTATAATCTTACTTCACTTCAAAAATCGTTTGCCCGTCTACTTCTGATGCAAGCGCATCAAGTGCTGTCTGCACAATCTTACGTCTGAGCTGTTTTTCTTCGGCAGCTCCGAGTGAGGGGTTGCCCAGTGGATGAGGAATCGCCACAGCCGGAACAATCCTATTTGCTCCAACTGTCATAGAAATTGGTGTCACCGTGCAGACATGCACCACCGGGATGCCTGCGCGTTCAATTTCTTTAACCATCGTTGCACCGCAACGTGTGCATGTTCCTCAGGTAGATGTTAAGATTACAGCCTGCACGTTGTCATTTTTGAGTTTTTGCGCAAACTCGGCGGCAAACTGCTTTGAACTCTTTGTAGCTGTGCCATTGCCGACCGTGGTGTAAAATTTGTCATGGAGTTTGCCGATAATACCCTCTTTTACCATGTCGCGAAGCACGTCTACGGGCAAAACTCTGTCCGCATCTGCGTTTGCATAGACAGGGTCGTAACCGCCGTGCGCTGTTTCAAAGGTCTCGGCTGTTAAGTCTTCAACGCCGGAAATGTCATATTCACCGTATTTCGAGGCACTTGACGACTCTATCCTGTCAGGGTTGTTCTTTGGCACGATGCCGCCTGATGTGACCAGAGCTATTGTTGCAGAACTAATATTGACCACCGGCGCATTTGGCTCTACACGGTCAAAGTCGGGCATTGGATATTCTGTGACGAATGGTTTACCTGCCATTTTTTTGAGCAGCATATCAACCGCACGGCGCGAACCGCGCTCTTTCTCGAAGAAGTTTACACGCGTACCGCCGGGCAGATAACCCTCCTCAACTGACGCTCCAATTTGTTCTCCCGCAGCCAGTTTCAGTGCAAGTGCCGCCATTTTCGGCACGGCATCGCGCATACCTGCCGCATTATTTTTTGTCGCTACAATCAGGAGCTTGTCCTTGAACATTTCCGCTCCCGGATTCTCCTCATACATGCCCGTGAGAACGGGGATACCGAGCTCCTCTCTCACTGCATCGCAAATAGTTGCACAGGCTACACCGTAACGCCCTGCATTAAATGCGGGTCCGGCAACGAAAACATCAGGCTTCTCGGCACGAACCATTTCAAGCAGCGTTTTCTTTGCATCCGCAAAGTTTTCGTTAAAAAATGAGTCGCCGCATACGATTGTTTTTGTGATTTCAGCCTTATCGCCGAAAGCTCCGGCAAACGCCATGCCCGGACCCACAATGCCATCACGTACTTCAGGCTTATGGTCAGCAAATTCTTCACCGCCAATTCCGGCATAAAACTGATTTATATAGTGAACTACTTTAAATTTACCCATATATGACTATTCCTTTCAAACGCTCTTTATCTTGCGCTCAGGCGGCTGAATCCCAGCTCGTTTGTTGCACCCGTTATGGCTTGTATTTCTACAGTTATGCTGCCATCGGACTCCAAACTTCCTGCAAAGCCACCTGCGATTTTTTCCGTGTAATCAAGCGTGCCGATGACACGGTCGAGTTTTGGAAGCGTGACGACTTGATTCGCATTGCCTGCCGTGACAAGGGCATCCGCCTTTGCATCTGCATCGGCAAGTGACTGCGAAGTGCCGTCTCTCCCGGCATACTCGTCTGTAATAATGACTGTGTGAGTGCCTGTTTCTTCAATTTTTTTGCAGTTCATGATGAGGTCTGTGTCGGGGTTTCCAAAACCTTCCTGAGATATTATGACCCCCTCAAGGTCAAGGTAATCAACAAGTTTAGCAGACCAGTCGGAGCTACGCATTTTATCTGCAAGATAGACATTTTCATTTGTAATAATCATGGCTGAGAAGTTGAGCGTTTTTCCATGCTCGCTGAAAAGGTCTTCGATAACGGGGTTATTTTGATGGTGATATGTTGTATTTTTGTCGCACGCAGAGACGCAGTTACCACTGATAATCGCTCCGTCCATGATTTCTGTGGGACTGAGCATTGTTGTGAGTGATTGTTTCATATCAACGCCGTAGACGTATGTGTCATGCAAAAGCCCCTGGCTTTGCAGCATTAAGACATAACCGACACGCGGTAAATCCGGATATTTCTTTATGCCCTCCATCAATGATGGGAAGTCATATTCTTTTGTCTCGTCGGGAGTGAGATTCTTTCCGAGTTTGCCGAGTTCATATGCGATTTTGAGACCCGCCTTGCGAATCGCCGCTTCATATTCATGCGCTGTAATTCCGTCGGTAGGCGTGAAGTCAACTACCAGATTGTTTGTCGCAGAAAATGGTGTGTACTCTGCGCCAACACCTGTCATGTCGATGATTCCCTCTTGGAAACCAACGATTTTGCCAACAGTGACGACAGCGGCTCCCCTGAGTACATGGGTCGTACCTGAGCCTACTGTGGCAACTTTCGTGGTGATTCCGGGAAATATGTCTCCCGAACCTTCAACTTTTGTGCGTGGCTCAATTACGTCTTTTACCGGGGTAATGCGTACACTCTCACCCGGTCTTGCCACATCAAATTTTACTGATTTGATGTGTTCATCTTCAAGCGCAACCGTTTCAAGTGCCTTTGTGTCTACGTACAAAACGCCGTCTCTGACTTCTGCTTTGTCAGCGAGCATTATGTCGCGTATTTCGATGTATCCGACTTTAAGTTTCAATCTGCAGACCTCCTTTTTCGTCATGTTGCTCTATTTTTTTCAAGAACTTCTGATATTAGCGACAAATCTACGACTTGCAAATCATGCAAATGCTTGTCGTGTATAGTTTTTTTTTCGAATTTTTCCGCAGTTATTATGCACTGCTCGACGAGCATCACCGAATCGGCATCTGTGGCTGCGGAAGATTTCGACAGCAGTACGGATTTATATGGATTTTCATTCGGCTTAACACTGCCGGAGAGCGGGTGTGTCAGTAGTTTATGACCTTTGTGTATACGGTCGCGCACCACTTTCAGCACGCTTTGGAAGTCTGTGTCAATAAACTCTGTTTCCTGTTTATTTGCATATTTCTCATTGACTAAAGGATTGTTTGTAATGAGCAACGTATTTCTCAAACTCGGCAAAACCTTTCGCTCCTCAGGGTAAAACTATGCGCCCGGCGCACTAACGACTATATTGTACAACATGCTCAGTCTAAGTTCAACCTTTTTCACATCGTTTGTAGAAAATTTCATATTTAGTACATTATTTGGGCGCAAATTGTGAGCGAATTTCCGAAGCGGGTTCTCTGAGCGATGCTGTAAAGCCAAGTTTTGCTTTACATATGCTGTGTTTGTTTGTTAAAATGATTACGCTACTGCTGTTTCTATTTGTCCGCAAACAGCGTGCATACAACACATGGAGGTAATAAGGTAACTGGTGTGCCTCGCGGTCTTCAAAACCGTTGTTCGAGCCAAAACTCGAAGATGGGTTCGATTCCCATTTGCCTCCGCCATCGCATATAAACCCGCAACCTTTATGATTGCGGGCATTACATTTAACGCCCGGTGTTACATATTTTGCACTATCTTCCAAGTCGCTTTTCCGCAGTTGCATACACTTCTGCATCTGTTCGTTTGCCTACAACGACTATCTCTATGACCTCAATGCCTTTTTCGCACTCCTTAAACACCACTCGTAATCCGAGATGCTTATGTTTCAGTTTGTTGCAGTCGGACAATTTCCCCTTTAGCTTTTCTCCTGCAAGCATTCCATACTTTTCTATCTTTGCAAATGACTTTAGCACTTGAATTTTCTGACTTCCATCAAGCTTTCGAAAATCCTCATCTGAACCATAAGCCAGTTGCACATCGTAACTCATATCCATTCATCCTCAATCTCATCAAGACCGTCTCTCCAGTTGCTTCCGGCAATTTCTTCAACGGTATAATGAGTCTTAGCGGTTAGAGCAAAAGGAACACTCTTAGTGCTGACAATTTTCTTGAAATATATATTGATTGCTGTGGTTATATCAAGCCCTATTGCTTTTAAGATAGATGCAGTTTGTTCTTTTAACTCTTTATCAATATTCACGTTTAGCCTTGTCTTAGTGCTCATACTATCACCCTTTCATGCTCCGATTATACACCAATGCGGAACATCTTGTCAAGATTCAATTTAATGACTGTGCATACAGTTAATATAAATGGAAGTCGGTTTAGTAAATCCGCGAAATTAAACCTTTAATTTCCCATGATATTGTAGTATAATTATTTCAATATACAACAGGTTGAGGTAAAGCCAATGCTCACATGGGATAGCATACAATCAAATGCAGTGGCGTTTTCCAAACGCTGGAAAGATGGCGGCAAAGAAGAAGCAGAAGCTCAGATTTTTACATCAGACTTCATGCACGTTTTTGGTGTCGATGATCCTGCGGCGATTGGAGATTTTGAATACAAAGTGCCGTTGTCGGGCAATCGCACGGGTTATATTGATTATCTTTTGAAAGGTCAAATTGCCATTGAGATGAAATCTAAGGGCAAAGACCTTTCTGTGGCATTTGAGCAACTGCGAAATTATATGTCTCATCTACCCGAGGAAGAAATTCCTGATTTATGGATGGTGTGCGATTTTGAGAACGTCAGACTCAATCGCCGTAGCACAAATGAAGTTTATAATTTCAAAACCAAAGATTTGCGAAAGCACATAAAACGCTTTGCCAATATCGCAGGCTACACAACCGAGCGTGCTCGTGACGACCAAATCGAAGTCAATGTAAAAGCCGCCGAGAAAATGGCGAAGCTCCACGACTTGCTAAAAAATCACGGTTATGACGGTCAAGAACTCAGAGTTTATCTTGTTAGATTGCTGTTTTGTCTATTTGCAGACGATACAGGGATTTTTCCGAAAGATAGTCTCTACAAATATGTTGAGGATTCAAAACAAGATGGTTCTGATTTATCCGAGCGGATAAGCAAACTGTTTGAAATTTTGAACATGCCACAGGAAGTCCGCGACAAGAGAACACTCTTGTCGGACGAACTAAAACAGTTTCGTTATATCAACGGAAAACTCTTTAGCGACTACCTACCCTCTGCTGAGTTTGACACGAAAATGCGCCAAACTCTTTTGGAGTGCCTTAATTTTGACTGGAACAAAATCAGTCCCGCTATTTTCGGTGCAATGTTTCAGGGAGTAATGGATGCGAAGCAACGGCGTGAAATGGGTGCGCATTACACGAGCGAAGAAAATATTTTGAAACTAATCAACCCACTATTTTTGGACGAGTTATGGAAAGAGTTTGACCGAGTAAAAACTGACCCCACAGCCCTCGACCGCTTTCATCAGAAAATTGCAAAGCTAAAATTCTTTGACCCTGCGTGTGGTTGTGGCAACTTTTTGATCATCACATATCGGGAACTGCGAATTTTGGAACTTGAAATTCTTAAAATGAAAAATTCAACAGACCAATATGTAATTGACATAACGCCCATGCTGAAAGTCAGCGTTGAGCAATTTTACGGAATTGAATACGAAGATTTTCCATGCCAAATAGCACAAGTCGGAATGTGGCTCACCGACCACCAGATGAATATTCGTGTATCAGAGCAGTTCGGAACATATTTTGCGAGGTTGCCGCTTACGCAAAGTGCGACGATTGTTCATGCCAATGCTTTGCGGATTGATTGGGAAGATGTTGTGCCGAAAGGTGAGCTTAGTTTTATTTTGGGGAATCCGCCGTTTAAAGGATTTACATTCATGACTGCTGAACAAAAAAGCGACATGGAGCTGGTTTTCCCAAAAGTTAAGAATCTTGACTATGTTTCAGCTTGGTTCAAGAAATCGGCAATACTTATCAAAGATACTCGCATCGAGTGCGCCTTTGTTGCTACAAATTCTATATGTCAGGGAGAAGCTTTACCGATACTATGGACTGAGATGCTATCTATAGGTATCTCTATAAACTTTGCATATCGTACTTTCGTATGGAGCAATGAAGCAAAAGGTAAAGCTGCTGTACATTGTGTAATAGTGGGCTTTGCATCTTTTTGTCGCAATGAAAAGGTGATACTTGACGGGGAAAACCAAAATGTTGCAAAGAATATATCTCCATATTTAGTAGATGCACCAAATATCATCGTCCGCAGTCATTCTAAATCAATTTGTGAAGTTCCGAAAATGGTATATGGAAACAAGCCTGCTGATGGAGGAAATCTCATAATTGAAGCAGATGAGTATGATAATTTTATAACAAAAGAGCCATTGGCACAAAAGTACATTAAAAGGCTTGTCGGTTCAACTGAGTACATAAACAGCAAAATGAGATATTGCTTATGGCTTGTTGGTGCAAATCCTGCCGAACTCAGGAAAATGCCTTTAGTAGCAGAGCGAATTGAAAAATGTCGCAAAATGCGAAATGATAGTATTGCTGCGGGGATAAGAAAATTCGCTGACACGCCTACTTTGTTTGCACAAATAACCCAACCTGAAAATGCCGACTTTATAATAGTTCCCAGAGTATCATCTGAGCGTCGGCGGTATATACCAATTGGATTTATGACAGGGGAAGTGAAGGTAAGCGATAGGGTTCAGATAATACCACATGCCGGACTATATCATTTTGGGATATTAACCTCAAATGTTCATATGGCATGGATTAGAGCTGTTTGTGTCCGATTAAAGAGTGATTACAGTTATTCAAAAGATATTGGGTATAACACATTTCCGTGGCCAAGCGTAAATGACAATCAAAAAGCTCAAATTGAAAAATTGGCACAAGCTGTTTTAGATGCAAGAAAAAAATATCCCGACAGTTCACTTGCAGACCTATACGACCCCAACTTTATGCCGCCAGATTTGTTGAAAGCACACCGAACTTTGGACTCTGCTGTGCAAAAGCTGTATGGGTTTCCTGTGACGGCAGAGTTTACTGAGGCGGATTGTGTTGCGGCTTTGATGGAGATGTATCGGGGGCTGGTTGGGGGTGATACATAGTGCTAAATTCTGACATCCCAATCCTAAAAACTATAGATGACAAGTTAAGCCGTGGCGGTTTTGCAGAGGATTTAGCCAAGGCAATAATTAATAGAGATACTCCCGACGGATTTGTAATTGGCATGTACGGTGAATGGGGTAGCGGAAAGACTTCTGTCGTCAACATGGTCGTTGAACAACTGGAGTTGCTTAAAGCCGAGAAATGCCAAAACTACGTTATTATGAGGTTTAATCCGTGGTTGTGTGCTGACCAAAAACAGTTAGTATCACAGTTTTTCAAACAGTTATCGGCAACAATAAAGAACAATAATCTTGAACATCTCGAATCCTCTCGACTTGAAAACATTTGCGGTTACATGAATGATTATGCAGCTTTTTTTGAGTTGGCTGGTGAACTTCCAAAAGTAGGTGCGTTAATAAAATTCATTGGAAAATTGCGAGCTAATAAAGCGAAAGAGAAAAATAATAATGTCCAAGCGATAAAAGATGAAGTAGTCAAGAATCTTCGCAAATGCGAACTCAGACTGATTGTGACAATCGATGATATTGATAGGCTATCAAGTGAAGAAATTATATCAGTATTTCAACTAGTAAAATCGCTTGCAGATTTTCCATTTACGACATATTTACTGGCATTTGACCGTGAAGTAGTAACAGGAGTACTTAGCGAAGTGCATAAAGGCGATGGCGCTAAATATTTAGAAAAAATTGTGCAGGTACCGTTTGAGTTACCTATAGCGGATTTTGATGATATTCACAATATATTTATTAACAAAATGACTGACATACTAGGTGATGTTCCTGAGGTCATGTGGGATAAACAGTATTGGAGTGAGTTGTTTCATTATGGACTTAGGCATTATCTCACCACTATACGTAATGCTGTCAGATTTACCAATACGTTTTCGCTAAAATATGCTATGGTCAAAGATGAGGTTAATCCGATAGACCTCGTAGGGTTAACCTGTATACAAGTCTTCGAGCCAGAGGTTTATTCAAGACTGCATTTTCACAAAGAAATGTTGTGTGGCTCCGGATTTGGATATGTGGGTCATGATGAACTCAGCAGAAAAAAAAGAGAAGCCTCTTGGAGTAGTATTATTTCCGACATCCCAGAATGTAGACATGACAGAATAAAAAGGATTCTATGCGGATTATTTCCTAGCTTAAGAGATATATTAAAATCTGGGTTTTATTCGCATACTACATGGCACGAAATGAGGCTTACTAACAGCATAGCACACACTGAAAGTTTTGACCGTTATTTCTCATTAAACTTAGAAAGTGATGCAATTCCAACGTCGCATTTGGAGTGGTTGGTTTCAAATGCTAGTGAAAGTGAATTCATTGAGGCGGTTCGCAAGCTCAACTTCGATATGAAGTCTACTAAATTACTTGATTACATTCATGCCGCTTTTGCATCGGAAAGAACTGAGCCAATTGATAATAAAAGAACTAGCATAATATTAGCTAGCATATGTACAGTGTGGCATGAACTAAATGACAACGAGGGTTCATCGTTTTTATCCACCTCCTTTGAATTGCGATTTCGCCGGTGCGTTGAATCGTTGCTCAATAAGCTCGATGATACCGGGAAGTACACAAGCCTTATCAATATATTCAACGATACAGGCGTGGCACTTTCTACTATAGCTATATTATTGCGAAAATTAGAAGCGGAGCACAATCGCTTTGTAAATGACGGCAATGGTATTGATTTTCAAACGTTACCATTAGAAAATGTCCTTGAACTTGAGAGGGTATTTATGGAGCGTGTTATTACGGAAATGCATGGCGGTGATTTAATAAATAATTTTGGTTGGGGTGTTTCATTTTTAATTGAAAATATCGATATTGCTAGGACAAAATCGGCTTTTGAACAGATGATTGTATCGGATTCTGGATTGATTAATCTAATCAATTCAGCCGTAAGTCGGGGGGAAATGAGAGGCAGAGAAGTGACAAGCTATTATAATGTTCACCGGGAAAACATCTCGAAATATATTGACATAAATATAGCATATGACCGCATAAAAACATTTGCTAATACAGATGCCTTTATAGATTTAAATCTTGAAGCTAAGAAAAAGATAGTTGCTTTCGTCATTCATACGGAGGGTGGCAACGAAATTAATTTTGATTTCGATGACGATGATAAAAATAAAATTCCAACAAAAGATGTAGATAAGAAAATAGAAGCAATCGAAACCGCATTGTCACAGGCAGTGATTGGGGACTGAAAAGGTTGACTATACCAGACATATGTGTGTATGGTCAACGAAATACCCTAGGGGCTTTTTTAATTACATATGTGCTTACAGAAGTAACGCATTTTGCGGTTTTGATGAGATGATGTCAAAAAAATAATGGACGGTGATAGACAAATGGCAAAATTATCGAATGAACAGGATGTAGTTGTTTTTATGACTGCTTATTATATA
>Ga0209755_10004488_pt1 | contig 16487 bp, 7 predicted proteins | sample TergutCo191P1_FD_187301 | JGI IMG/M metagenome (GOLD analysis project Ga0209755, IMG submission 187301) | Cornitermes sp. P1 segment gut microbial communities from Petit-Saut dam, French Guiana - Co191P1 (SPAdes) (version 2) | ecosystem: Host-associated > Arthropoda: Insects > Digestive system >... | reverse complement strand
CATCTTTTTTTCCTTAGATTGTTTTAAGTTCGGCGGTTAATCTTTCTATTTCGGCACCCAGCAGTCTCAAGGTTTCAGGTATTTCAAGTACAAGTTTTTCATCGTACTTGATAAAATCCGCCGCTTTATGAACCCTGCTGATTTGTTCCGTAATCTGAATAACCTTCTCAACTCTGTCAGACGATCCTCCCGCGCCTGTCAATGCCCTTGTTAATTCATCCATTTCTTTCCTCCTGTGGTTTTTATTTGATTCCTATTACTCTTTGAGGTTTATCAGTCTGGATTGCTTTTTCAATATCTTGCAACGCCGCTACCGGTAAACCTGCATAATACATAAATCCTTTTAGAGCTTCCCATCCCGCCTTATCCCATTTTTCATCTGATATAGCATTAACAAAACGTATACCTTGATCAAATACAGGAAAGTTACTTCTCCTCGGAGTCCGTATTTTCCCATTACGCAAGAAACTTTCTGCAGCGTATGACATATCACCACCAAATATTGGAATCATGCTAATTGGCATAACAAGCGCGTCAATCCCGCGGTTTTTAGGATTAAAATCCTCGTCATCTTCATCCTCATGCATTGCACCTATAGTAATTGCCAATAACGCATATATTCCCCATGTCCACAACCCCTGTAAAACTCGTCCTTGTTTAAAATTAATAGGCGCGTCAATAAACAATTGTTGAAATATCGAAGCTATAGGAGTTTGGAATTGCATAAACATTTTTGCAAGCGGATGCTTTTCGCCTTTTAATAGTTGAGCTTGATCCATTAATATAGATGATGGTTGGCAGTCACGGACGATTTGATCTGCGTAACGTACTGCTTGTGCATCCGCTGTTTCAACTGTCATATCTGAATTATTTTCATTTAATTCTGAAAGCTTTTTGTTATATGCAGCTAACCATCCAGGCATTACGCATACTGAATCAATCCATCCCTGTAGCCACATGCTTTTAGATTCAATCTTAGAAAGTACTGCTTCAACTTTCCCTAACTTACCTGTCAAATACATTTTCTCCATTTCGTTTACAACAGCTGCTGCAGGGTCAAAATATCTTGTTTTCATATACGTGCTTTTTTCTCTAATCATGTCGCGAGTTTCCTGTTTTAAACATGAAGCTCCGGCAGCCGCATATTGCCATGGATATACATATTGGAAAAAAGGTGGCGGGCTTTCTATTGCCTGCTTAACAATACTTGCAATTCTCCCTCCTAATACTGCTGCAGGATAATGCCCTTGCATGATTCTGTTTACTTTATCCAGTGCCGCAAAATTATCATGAACAGGCGGCGCGGCTAGCTCGCTTATAAATTTTTCAACATATTTTACAGCAGCTTCAGAATGTCCGCGTCTTAATGTATCCCGTAACGTTTCGCTATCGTCACCTTGGAATATTTGTCGAAGTTCTTTATGCAGCGAGTCATAAGCCATCAAATGTTCTTGCTTTACAACCATCCGATCCCATAATGTGTACATGCCTGCTTGAATCGGTTGTTGTGCAAACGATGGTATATCAACACGGCTTTTCGTCATTCCTTTGTTTACATATCTTGTCATTCCAGTATCAGCCATTGCTTGTTCAAATTTATCACTTTCTTTTGCAGCTACGCCTTGCCTAATAAGCGGCATATAGTATGGTTCACTTCCAAGTTCTTCGTTATATTCACGAGCCACAAATTCTTTTAAACGTTCGTAATTATCATCATAATCCCGTCCGATTATTTCCATTACTTTCCGGTACTTTTCGTTGCCTTCTTTCGCAAAGAACGCTTCAAGTTTTTTCATGTCGTTCCAATACCGCTGCGCAATCACTTCTTCTTTATCCAACTGTTCTTTTATTTCTTGACTGCCTAATGCTTTAAACGCCTCACGTTCCTGCTGGCTTGCAAAATTACCGAACATTACAGCGTTTAATGCGCGTTCATTGTATTGCGCGTAATAAAATGATATCATTTCGTCTAAAGAAACTGGCTGTCCGTTATACAAAGTAAACCTGTTCGGCATCCCTAGTTCTTTAAGATCGATACCTGCTTCTTTAAGTTCTTTCTCTACTTTATTTCGTCTTTCATAAACAAAATTATTTTCCTGATCAAATGCGTCGTATTCGCGCTGAGTAATAAAGTCATAAAGATAACCGTCTTTGCCGCCTTCCAGCCTGCGGAAAAAACGTCTGGCATTATGCAGAGATAACCACACGCCTTTCCATCCGGATCGCTTTCCTTCGTTCATGCGTGTGGAAGCAATCCCTTTCATTTGTGATTTAGCAGCGTTTTTTGGCATGTTGGATTCCAGTGTTTTAATTACTTTTTCACGCCCGTCTATACGCAGCTGCGCTTTAGCGTCTTTGCGAGCTGACTCTCTTTCTCGTCCATCTTTTCGTAATCGGTTTACAACCCCTGCAAGTGTCTGTAAATCCTCAATGTTAAAATTCTCAACTTTAAAAAGCCTGTTTTTATTTTTATCTTTATTTATTAACCCTTCCAATTTAATTAATACATCCGCTGGAATAAAGTCTTGCATTTCCGTTCTTATCGCGTCCCATTCCGCTTTGCTGAATTTTCTCGGTTCGGCAAGTATGTCAATTCCTAATTCTTCAAAAATCCCCTGGTAATCAATAAGATGTTTGTATAATACTTTCCTCTGCCGTGCGTCTAATGATCCGTAAGCTCTCACTTCACGGCCGGCAAAATCTTTAAATACAGTTCTTTCTATTTGGTAATATGTCAGCGGCGGCAGTTTATTTTTTAATTTCTCGCGGTATTCGGCATCAATTGCAAACTCATTATAAAGCTGTCGTATATTTTTCGCTCCGCGTCCTATAAACTTCGCTACTGCCTGGTAACTGTCAAAATGCGCCTGTATCCAATCAATGTATTTCGCTTCACGCAGGCTCACCGTTTTCAAATCAGGTTTTCGCAGTATATTGCGGATGTTTCGTATTTTAATCTTTCGGATTTCCTCAATCGCTTTTAGTTCGGCGTTTATTCTTTCGCGCTCTTTTAGTTGTTTACGAAGTTCAAGGAACGCTTCACGCTGGCTTGGCAGCAAATCATTGCGCATAAAACTTTCCATTTCAGATATTGTATTTCTTACTTGTTGATGTGCTTTTGATAATTCCTTTGTCCGTTCACGGCTGGCTTTTAATCCAGTATCACTTGTATTGGATGCTTCTTGTTCAAGTAATATTTGTTCTTTTTTAGCGTTGCTTTTAGCCAATTCAAGATAATGTCGATATTCTTTAAAAACACCTTCACGTTCAGTTATTAATTTCTGAGCCTTTGACATATCTTCTTTAAGCTGTTTCTCATATTCTGCAATGTCAGGATCATCTAATAACAATGTTTTTTCATCTATTTTTTTCTTAATGCGATCTGAACTCAGCCTCCGCCCGATGCGTTCAAGCTCCTCAGGGCTTTGTCTTTCAAGATACTCTTCGTCAACCAAACCTTCAGTATCAAGGCGTTTAATGCGCTTTATATCGTTTTCTTCCGGCAGCCATGTATCATCGCCTGTCATCATCGCCCAAGTATCCATGTACTGAAGCGGACGATTGCGAACCATTCCCCGGATTATTTTCCTTGTATGTTCATTTACTTTTTTACCAGTGGCAATATTTTCAAACGCGGCTTTCCAGTTTCCGTTATTAGGATTAAAAACCGCTTTTACTCTGTCATAAATCGCTTCGTTCTGTCTGGTTTCTTCATCAGTCTCGCCGCGCTGTTTTCCATCACGCTGCCAAAAAAACGCTCTCGTTATTAAATCATCGAATCCTTTTTCAGTATTTATCATGTTAACAAACGATTCTGCTGTACGTTCCTCGCCTGCAAGTTCTGTTCGCAGTTTTTCATTTTCACTGTCCGGATATATTTCTTTGGAGCCTTCTACTATTGTGTTAAAGAATTTTATTATAGCAGGATTCTCTTTTCCTATTTTAATAATCTTTACTGGATTCTTTTTTGGCGTATTTTCTTCTTCTAACGCCTTTTTTTCCATCCACTCCGCTTCTGCTTTAGTAAAAAGGTTGATTGTTTTTACAGCTCTTTTTTCCAGCCACATCATTTCCGATTTATCAAACAACTTTGCCGTATCTGCATATGTCTCAGCATCGATACGCGGAACTCCCCGGCTCTCAAGCAATTGTACAGAACCTTGCCAATCGTCAGTTCGTACCATCGAGGTGGCTTTTAATATGTCCGCTGTATTTATGCCGTATGCGGATAACGCCTGTGCCGCTTTCTCTACTGATATTCCTGGTATCGCATTTGTAGCGTTTTCAGCATTGCCTTCCTTCGCGGCTCTGGCAATTGCGTCAAAATATCCTAACACTCTGGCTTTCTTAAATACCTCATCAGGCATCGCAAACCAATCAGCGTAATACTCCGCCATTTCTGCTCCGGAGTTAAAACGCGCTGCTTCTTTTACTACTTCGGGATAGCTGTTCATAAAATCAGAAAGTCCTGCGTCCCGGAACGCTTCACTGTAAAATGTTTGTGTGATGTTCACTTCGTGGAAAGCAGCTTGAAAGTAAATTCCTTCCTTAATAAAAATCTGGTCTTTTCTCGCTATGTCTTCGGTAGCCTCAAGCATGATATACGCGCGCCTTGCAACTGACATATTCGAGCGACTTTGAGCATTACGGGCTTCTACTTCCCCGGCAACGCGGTGATATTTTTCTTCACTAAGAATATTCGGATCTCCGCCTTCGGCAAATCCTTCTATTTCCTGTATAGTGTGTTGTATTTTATGTATTAAAACATTTTTTAATAATTCTGTTTTGTTTTCTAAATAGTAAGCGGCTATTGATATTGTTTTCGAGCTTTTACTAAAACCACCGTCAAATTTATTTGAATCTTCTTTTCTTACTGTGTAATTTTTTAATGGACGTGCTTGCCCAATATGAGAAACATTTTTTTCAACAATGTCAGGATATGCTTTAAATAAATCTTCTGCAATTACCAAATCTTTAAGATTGACCAATCCGGTTTTATTTATTCTCTTTAAACCATCTTCATTTATCTCAATATCCGGTATCTCATAACGCCATTTACCGTCCGCTTCGCGCTCCCATCCTGTCGCCGCCCTTATTACCATTGCATCTTTTTTCGCTTCTTCCATCTGCCGTACGATATTAAGATAGTCTAACCTGTGGGTTAATTCTTCAGCTTTATCAAGCGCGGCTGCTCCCTGTTCGCCGATGATCTGGAAGTAAATATTATCCTGTAGTGGATCGAACGTTCCGATATTTCCCGTAGCGGATTTTATCTGATTGGAATTAAAAACCATCCATTCTTGCCGTAAATCCCCGTTATAATAAACTCCATCATAACCTTCATCTTTAACACCTTCTGAATGTTCTTTAGAATAATCCCTGTCATTATGTTCCGATAAATCTCTATTTTCTTCTACAGATAAATAATAAGGTTCCTTAACATTAAGGAAACATGCCATTATGTTTCCTGTTCCCCTTGCATAACCTGTAGATTCGTTTATATCACCGTAAAAATAATGACCTTCCCCCAGCCATCCGGCATCATTAAGTTTTCCCTTATTCCTGTCAAAAATTTCAAATTTATTAGGCGTTCCATGATAAACAACCTTTGGCTCGCCGTTTTCGTCTACCACTTTTGATATGGAATCAGGGTTGACAGAGTCGAAAAATTGTATTAATTTATTATCAATGAAAGACGATGAGTTCTTTACGCCTGGGTTAATTGTCCCAGAAACGACCGGAGCCATCGTCTTTTTGTATATAGCAATATCGCTGATAGCCGCAGAATGAATTAAGTTTCTTCCCTCTTTTTTACGCTTTGTGTTTTCTTCATGCAGAGTAAATCTAATAAAATAATCATTTATTCCGTCGTTAAATTTATTAATATAATGATGATACCTTTTTATATTTGTATGCCTTTTTTGTTCTTCATTATTATTTTCTGTCTCTGACCAGCCATATAATGATTTTTCATAAAGCGCTGGTATGTCTTTAATTAATTGCGCTGTATTGTATCCTTTATGTGAAATAATTTTCCCGATGGTGCTGACTGGTATATCTGCCTTGCGTCCGTCATTTTTATTAATAAGCTTTTTATTTGAAATTAATGCTTCCGCTTCTTTCTTTGTAAGAGTTTCACCGGGTTTTACTTCTTGCGCTTCAATATCTTTTATTGCTTCGATCCGCGCTGCCGTTTCCCAATCCCCAAACCAATTCTGAAAATTCTCAAACCGGACCGTGTACCAGGCTTCGCGTCCTTTTTCTTCACCTAACGATTTTAATAACAGGCTTTCCTTGGCGTTAGGGGCCTTAAACTCAGCTTTCGTTCCCGCGTATCGATTACGCAGTTCTCGTATCTCTTTTATTACTTTCTTCTGAAGTGCAGGGTCTGTAATCCTTCTGGCTCGTTTTATAAGCTCCGCTGTTGGTCCGTGCTTTCGATCCTGTTCCGGCAGCATTTCCAGCTCGGCGTTCTTTACTGCCGCTTCGCAGCGTATTTCTTCCGGTAGGCTCTTGTCTTTTATTTTGCGTAATAAATCTTCTGAATAAAGCTCGTATTCTTCATTTCCGCTAACAGTATCTGCATTTTTTGTAACTTTTTCTTCTGTTTTAGTAACGCTTTCTGTGTTTTTATTAATGTTTCCATCAGATATTTGTTCATTTCTGTCTTCAGTTACTGCTTGTTTAGCTTTCCTTAATTCTCTTTCATATAACTTTCTTAGAATTTCAGCTTTTTCCTCTATACTAAAATTATTATTATAAAGTATCCTGTCAGCAAACTCTTTCTGCTGCCCGTTTATATCTTCTTCTCCAAATAATCTGTCAAATAAAGCGCGTACTTCAGGCGTTAGGTACTTACCTTTACTTACAGCATCCGCAAGGTCTTTAAGAAATTCTTTAATCCTATCATACAGGTTAATTAGCGCAGAATCTTTTACCGTTTTAGGTCCTTCTTTCAAATACGCCTCAGCGCCGTAAGCAAGGGTTTCCATTGCGTTACGCGTCATTTCCTCACGGCTTGCCTTATCTGCATTTTTATAATCTTCCTGTTTAAATCCGGCAGCTTCCATCATCTGATGGAATAAGGCAATGTCTAATTCCTTCGCCAGAATTGTAAACGCGTGTACGCCTTCATGTACAAATGTGGAAACATCTGCGTCCTTTGCCGCATATATAGCCTTTGTTACTCCGTCTGCTCCAGGCACCGCAAACCCGCGGATATTTTCTTTGGCAGCTTTGCGCTGCGCTTCTGTTAAATTTACCTGTATCTGCTTAATCGCTTCCGCGTCTGTTATTAGCCCTTGATCATTCGCAACCCATCGTGCGATTTGCTCATCGCTTAAGTTCTGATGTACCCAGCCTTCTTTATTGCCGCCTGTCATCCGGTTCATAAAAGAATCGAATCCCATTCCAAACCATTTACGCCCGATAGTATCGTAAAAATCTACTACCGTATTTATCTGCGCATCGCCTGAAAGCCGTGTGTCCAGTGATCTCAGCTGCCCTGCAAACTGTTGTTTTGTTTCGATATCCGCCTGAGTATCCCGTGCGGTGTAAGGCTGCCTGTTAAAATCAAATCTGTTTTGAGTTTTGTTTTCAGATTCCCAGCCGAAACGTAATGATTGGCCTTCGCCTGTCGGCGCGTAACGCTGCCCGTTATATTCAATCTCTTTACCGATATCATTCGCGAAATTCTGAAAAATCTCTTTTTGTAATCCTTCGTACTTCTCACCGATTCTGAATTCCGTTATTGCTACCGTATCTCCGCGCAGCTCATAATTTCCAATAGCGTAACTGTTTTTCTCGCTCTTATGCGGATCTCCTGCCGCAAACTCGCCTGTTGTAAGCCCGTTTGATTCCGTGTGTCTTGAATGTTCCATGTACAAGCGTGACTGCTCGTTACGATAAATATTACCGCTTTGATCCAGCGCGCCGTATAACCGCCTGTTTCTGTTCTCTGTGGCAATACGGGATTCTTCAGCTTGTACTCTTTGCTGACCTTCAGTATAAGCGGCTTTCTGGTATTCTAATTTCAATTCATCACTTAAACCAGAAAATATTTCTGAGTCCTTTGTCCTGTTTATAAACTCCTGCTCACTCTGCGGTCGTTCTGCTTCGCTTTTTACCTGTTGCCATGATCTTACAGAAGCTCTTGCGTTCATACCTGTACCGGGTATACCCAGGAATATTGATGCCATCGCTCCGCTTTTAAAGGCTTCCTTCATGTTATGCCATATTTCATCAGCGCTATAATTCTCAACGCCTCCTTCCTGTAAAGCATTGGCTGTTTCAAGAGCGAGCGCGCTTGTCCATTCCTGTAATAATTCTTCAAGTCCTTCTTCGAGTATTTCACCTATATAAGTACCGCCTGTAAGCAATGCTGTTTTTAAGAATAATCCTTTACCATGTGCGTTCTTAAACGCGTTAGCTGTCGCTTTCTCAATCAATACTCTGGTTACATTATCAGTAAGTAAGTTTTTTCCAGCAGTTTTCGCAGCGCCTCCCGCAATTGATAGAGCGTTACCCAGAAAAATTTCAATGCTTGATTGAATTACTCCGGATATTAAAGAGACATTTCTTGCTGTTTCTATTGTAGCTCCTGCATTGCGCAGCGCTCTGTATTCCTGTCCTCTTGTAACATTCATGCTTGCTGTAAAGGCGGCAGCTGTACCAGCTCCCGGAGAAAGAAGAGAACCGACAAATGCAGAAGCGGCGACATATAAAGTAAAGGGCGCGGATTCTGCTGCTGCGCCTAATGCTTTGACAAAGAAATTTTTATCTCTTTCATTTGGATCTGAGTTATAATATTGTTCCTCTTCAATTTCTTTTATTCGATTATTTAAATATTCAATTCCTTTTGTATCTCCGACTATTTCAGCTCGCATTAAATCGCCGCTTAACTTTCCCGCTTCCAAATTGGAAATACCTGAACGCAACTTATTGAAAACAAAATTAAAGGACGTCTGTCCCATACGGTAGCCTTCTGCGGGAGCGTTTAATGATCTTAGTATTTGATCAAAATTTTCTCTTATATATTCAGCAGGAAGATCATATTGCTGTGATAAAACAAGCGAAGCGGCGAGTTTATATCCCTCATCAACGGAAATATCGTTATTCGCTACAGCTCTGTTTAATGCAAGATATGTATTATCAGGTAATGTAAAGCCCCATTTTTCTTTATTTGTTTCCCGTTCAACTTTCTTCTGTACATACCCTTCTTCTATGTCTTTCCATTTATTTCCGGTAATGTTTGGTAAATTATTCGTGTTTACAGGCGGATTGATTAGCAGCTGCGGTCTTTCCCAAATATCGCTCATTAACGCCCTCCAAGAAACTGCTGTAATTCTTCAGGTAAATCCCTTCGCAGCGTAGCGTAATACTGTCTCAGATAAGTAATATAAGTATCGTAATTCGCAAGTATGTAATTTTGGCGGTCTGTTATATCGTTAACATTATTTCTCCTGCCGCCTTCGTAATCAGGAGGCATAGGCAATAAGCTGCCGTTAGTCGTCATGCTTGCTAATGTAACTATGCGATTTGCATTTTCATTGCTATTATTTCCTGTTTCATTTTTCAAAGGTTTCCATGTTGACCCTTGCGCTTTCTCCTCAAGCTGCCCTTCGTATCTGTTTCCGTTTTTTACAGCGGTAAACCTGTATGATTTTGACGGATCGTCTTTCAACTTGAATTCCATTATGCCGTCTTTATCCCAGCCGCCTTCTGTTTCGGTAAATCCGACCGGAATTATATCTCCAACAGAAACACCCTTTTCTCGTGCTAACCTTGACGTCATTGCCGTAATTACTTCATTCACATTTCCCTCGTCAATGCCGTTATATTGTATGCGTTGCAATGAATCTGTCCAAACAGCATCCGGACGGCTTAGAGCGTAAACAGCTCTAAAGAATGCCGTATCTTCGCTTTCCAATCCTGATCTTTGTAAATTACTTATACCTGTATTAGGATTAATTCTTAAAATATCCAGTTCTGCAGCAACCATTGTATCTACAAAGTCTTGCGCCCGCTTTGCTAATTCCACACCGTTAGTTCTTGATAAATCGCTTGAATAAAAAATATCCCAAAAACGCTGTTCTGCTTTATTAAGCAGTATTTGCTGTTGATCTTTAAACAACTCATTGAATCTGCTTCTTGAATCTTTATACCCCTCAGCAATATAATTTTTTAATATATTAAGCGAATCAATGTGCCCTTCGTATGGAGACCCTTTATAATTCATCGCTTTAATCGCGTCACCAAGGAAATCATTAACAAAAGTAAAGTCTCTGCGCATGTCGTTGATACTGCCGGTATATCCGCACTGTTCTGTTAAAAATTTATAACTATGTTCCATGAAAGCATTTTGCGCATCATATAATGTTATCCGTTCATTCGGATCGTTGAAAGTTCCTTCGATCCCTGACTGAATAATACCTTTCATGTTATCTTTAAGAATTTTTTCAATTTGTGTTCTTCTGGCGTTCTCATCACCGCTGCTTTCATCGTTACCCATTAATCCAGGGATAACAGGAAACATTCCCGCTATTCTTGCTTTATATGAAATATCAAAATCATCACCTTGCAATGCCGCATCTCTTAATTGAACGCCGACAAAATAATTACTCTGCGCTTGTAGGATACCTTGTTGATCGCCTGCTCTTAGTGCGTCCTGTGCTGCCCTTCGCCATTCATTATCCAGTGTGTCAAGTATGTTGTAATCTCTGTCCTGTATTACTTTATGCGCGTTACTCTTTACTGCTTCAATACGCTGCTGCTGTTTATTATTTAGGACGCTGTCAATGGTTTCTTTTCCGGAAATATAAGGTAAGGCAGCCGCTTCGAAATTATTTAAGTTTTCATAAAGAACAATTAAATACTCTTTAAAACCCATATTTCCAATATCAATATTTAACGCTTGATCCAGTGCGGTATTGAAGAAATCGGATTTGTATTTATATTCCTGAGTAGGGGATAATAGATTTAATTTATTATATTCCTCAAGCGCGGCCATCTTTGCCGCAAGTGAATCCTGAACATTCATTCCGGAGTTATCAATATCGTTTAATTTTTTTGTAAGGTTTAAATTAGCTACTTCTACTGCAGCGCGGTTATACATTTCGTATCTTTCACGCGGGTTTAATTCAACTTTAGTTCCAGCTAAACTGATTCTATTGTCTACCGCGTCAAGTATTGTCTGCATATCCCATCCTGAGGATATACCATTCGACATAATTTCTTTTATTTCGTTATCAAGATTAATGAATTCCCTGTTAATTCTGAATTCATCATGCTTTCCTAATACATAATTTTCTGTAGCGGCTAATATTGATTCTCTCATCTGATCAAGCGTCTGATGATAATATCCGGAATCATTTTTATTCTTTGCTATGGCGATTTGTTCATCAATAAGATATGTCAATCCTTCCATGTACTCGTAATATGTTTTCTCGTCTTCCGCTTCATTTTTACCGATAACATAAGGAACATCCCTTGTATGATTTTCTATTGCTGACTGGATTAAAGTAGCGGCATTTTTCAATTCAATATTATCTTTATCGCGCCGCCATGCGTCCTGACTTTGTAACGCTATGTCACGGTATTCTTCATGGAATTGTCCCCGTGATTTTTCCATTGTTTCTCTGTAATACTGCGAATGTTCACCCATCAAATCATTGTCAATTAATTCATTAATAAATGTGTTTTGTTTTTCCTGATATATTTTATATAATTCTTCGTCCTCTTCTTTACTTGCTCCTCCTATAAACGGATTATCACGCCTCCAATTTTCCGCTTCGGTCTGAATCCTCCGGTTAGTAGAACGTAATGTTTCATTGTCCTGATCTCGCCGCCAGGCATCCTGACTTTGAAGTGCGTAATTCCTTGAAGATTCAAGCACCTGTTCCCTGATATGGTTTAAGTTATCCTGATAATATTTTGAGTTGTTTGTCACACCCGCGGCGGTATATTGAGTATTTACATACTCATCCAATTTCATCTGGTATAATTTATATAATTGTTCGTCTTCCTGTTCGTTTGTTCCGCCTTTAAATGGATTATCACGAATCCAATTTTGTATGTTTGTCTGCGCGAACTCATGATTAAGTTTTAATTGTTTATCACTTCTTTCCCTGAATTTATTCGTTTGATATCCCATCATCTGCTGAGAGAAAGAGGCAGCGGCGTTAAAGGCGTCAAGAATTGAATTACCCATGTTTTACTCCAATGGGTAAAGAGGTTGATTGAAATGATTGGATTATTTTATAAACGCTTATCCGGCACATACAGACACTCCTACCCGCAAATACTCACAATGCGGAATTTAATTAGGTTAGTATCTATCAACGCCGGAGGTCCGGTAGCTAATAAATGTAGAAACTCAGAAACAAAAATCAAGTAATTAATTTACGCCAGTTTACTGGTAGCCAATTAATACATTATTATTTATAACATGGAAGGGTAGCGGTTGTCAAGAAATATTTCTTTTTTTTATCCATTTTTGAATATTTTCATAGTTCTCAATGATTTCTTTAGTTTTCTTATTTGATAATTCTTTAAATTCATCTGCTAAATGTGATACTTTATCTGGGTGGTATTGTGAAATTAATTTATGATAACTACTTTTTAGTTTTACCTGATCAATTGGCAATGTTAAATTAAAATATGATATTAGTTTCTTTATATTATCAGAAATATTATCTTCCCATTCAATATCTTCGTCACCTATTTTATCTTCTTCCCATTCAGTTTCTTCGTTATCTGTTTCGCCTTTTTCCCATTCAGTTTCTTCGTCATCTATATCGTCTTCTTTTTTCATAGATGTTTTAATAGTTATTTCATCGAGAAACCGTTTAATTTCATTACTTATTGGTTTTATATCATTTCTCTTTATTGGTCTTATCAGAGTTATTCCCTCAAGAGTTTTACATCGACTTAATGCAACATAGGTCTGTCCTGCTATAAAAGCACCTGCTTCTCCCATGTCAATATTCATGGTTTCAAAAGTTTTCCCCTGACTTTTATGTATGGTAACCGCCCATGCTGGCATCAATGGATATTGTGTAAAAGTACCTATTGTATTTGCGTATAACTGTTTTGTTTCTTTATTATAAGTATAGTCTATAATTTCCCAAGTTTCCTTATCAACATTCCAAATGAAATCGTTTATTTTTACAACAATTTTTTCTATATTTTTGGAATTAAATACCTCGACAACATAACCAATACTCCCGTTAACCCATCGCTTGTTTTTATCGTTTTTAACCATCATTACCTGCGCACCTTGTTTTAGTTCCAGTGGATCCGGGGCTGGACGAATTTTCTCATATTTTTGTTGTATAAATGCGCCTGTTTTCTTAGCGAAAAATTTATATAATTCTGTTGTAAGCTCTTTCATTTTTGTTTCATTTATAATGTTTGCATCATTATTTCGTGAACATAATGTTATCTCACCACCAGATTGTTGTCTAGCGCAGTGTAAATTTAAATATTCCAACTGCTCCTCTGTTATATTATCTTCCCTTACAGCGTTTAATATATCTAGAAATCGTGTATCGGCTATATGGCGATAAGATTTTTTTAATTCAAAAAAACCAAAGTTCGCGTCTTTAAACCCATGTGCACTAAAAAAATATTCACTTTTGTAAGTTGCTTTAATGTAAGCTGGAACACTAGGAACATCTTGCATATTACTATATTTATTATTATCTACTACAGGAGGTAGCTGATACATATCCCCAATGGTTATCATCTGAACTCCGCCAAATGGGTTTTCATTTAACCTGATTTTTCGTAATATATAGTCAATGCCATTAAATAAATCAACTCTAACCATAGATATCTCGTCAATAATAATTACTTCTAACTCCTTTAACAAATCTTTTTGCTCACAATTATACTTATACCTAACTTTATCTAATTCTTTAGGTGTAAGTACATATATCGGAAAATGAAAAAAGGAGTGTATAGTTTTACCAGTTATATTTAAAGCAGCAACCCCAGTATACGCCAGATATACAGCCCGTTTTTTCGTTCGTTGTTTGAAGTATTGCAACAATGTTGATTTTCCTGTTCCTGCTTTACCTGTAATAAACAGATTATTACTAGAGTTTTCCATCAAATCATAAGCTTGTAAGAACTCTCCTGTTAAATTTAGGTTTTCTGTATGTATATAGTTATTATTTACTTGTATAGGTTTAGGTATGTTAATTTGATTTGTTTTGATATCAGGTTTTACACACGGTTGAGATATATTTGATGTAGAGGAATTTTTAAATGTCTGTTGTCTATTATAAATAGTATTATCATTTTGAAATTTATTTACTTGTTCATCTTTATTCTCAATATTTTTTTTCTCATCTTTATTTGATTTTGATATAAGTGTGATTATGTAGATTATAATAATAATAGCTGCTACAAAATAACCCATATATATTTTCTTCTTTAATTATTCATCTCCCTATTGAAACAACTCCGGCTCATCGGGGTTAGTTTTCAAACGTTTTATATCGTCTTTTTTAATTACTTTGCGCCTTATAAGAAGCTGTAAAAATTCGTTTTCCTCATCGATAAATCCGTCATAATCCGTTGAAGATATAGTAAAGTAGAAACGCAAAGTAACGGCCTTATTATGATTATCATGCTGGTATAAGACTGTTACTTCCTGAGCGCATGTCTGTGTCTGCGCTTTACGGCAGTTTGCGGGGTTTATATAACACCTGTCAAGCGGGCATTTAATAAACTGATACCCTTTAGTTTCTATAGAGGCTTCGTTTAACGCATGCAGCACATTAGAAGCCCTATACATTATGCCGCTTTACCCGCCTTTTCAATGAAGTCAATAATAAAGTCCTCTTTAGCGTCTTCAAATCTTTTCTTTAAATCGGCGTTTTCTTTTTCGAGCTGTTCGACATGTTTACTAAGCTGCCTGATTCTTTTTTTCAAAGCTTCAACGCTGTCTGTCGCTCGTCCTTCCGCGGCTAAATCGAACTGGAAATCCCTGTAAGCGTTCCATAAAGAGGATGTATGTTCATTGGAATGAGCTAAATCCTTAAGATTATTCCATGCGTCATTAACGGTTAGATTAGTAAAATTTGAACATAAGAAACTTTTAATCGCGTCAATCATGTCATCTACTGCGACATCGACAGCGTCTCCGTAACCGTCAACGAGTAAATGGAGGCAGGTAGAAGCGTATCTGCCGTCCTGCCTTTTAATAACTATAAACGATAACATCGGTATTTCATAATTGAATTCCTGAGTTCTTGGAACTTTCAATTTACCGATACCGACTACCTGACCTTTTAAAACAGTCTGTCCTGTCATATATTCTACCTTCCGGCCGTAAGGCTGGTTTTTATTTACTTATTGTACTGTATCGGCTGTTTTTAGGCAATATAAAACCCTGCGGCCTCCCTTTGTCATGCGCTCATTGCTGCTTTTGTTAAAGCCTTTGCCAGCGGCGGCGGCACGGCGTTGCCGATTTGCTTCGTCTGTTCGGTCACATTTCCCTTGATGATGTACTCGCCGTCAAAACCCTGCGCTTTTTTTAATTTTGTTGTGATAAATGCGGAGCCGTTATTTGTCAGTTTGGTCATAAGAATGCTAAGCTTGTACCAATTTAAACAGATTCAACTTTTAATATCTTGCCATGCCGTTGTAATTGAATGATGGACTCGCAATAATGTTCGTCTTCAACCTCTACGTTAGGTTCATCTTCCAGCGTATCTTTACGGTAACTAAATCCGTATTTTCTGGCAACTTTGGCAATTTCATGAATCATTTCCTCATAACCAGGCGGTGTTCTCATACTATCTCCTTAAAAAAATTATAAATTGGTACCGCTGTACCTTCATTTACCAATGCTATTCCATGCATCTTTCAAATCGATAGCGTTATTCACCATACCAAAACCCATGGATGCTCCTCCAACCGCACCCGTAAAATACTCAAGGAAGCCTGGTTTTGACTGCTGAATATTCCAGTCGAAATTATTCTGTCCCAGTTTCGCAATATTGAGGTTATACAGATCCTGCGCTTCCTTTGCCTGCGCACGATAACCTCCAGGCATCCAGGAATCTTTCTCTTTATTAATGGAGTCAACCGTCATATTGGCGCCTGTTACCATCTGGTTAAGGTAATTTGAGTTTTGCTTGTTTTGAAGCTCCGCATTCCTTTCAAGACCGGCAGCCGCATATGCTCGCAGCATTTCATTTGTCGCGCTGTCCCTGGTACCGCTTGCGCCTTCTGCGGCGCGTGATTCTCCAATGGCGGAGCCCGTCTGAATGCGCGCGTCCTGCATTCCGAAGGCCTGTCCTAGAAGAGAAGTATTGTAATCATCAACAGCCATACCCATTTGGGTATCAAGGCCGCGGCTTTGGGTATTCAGCTGATCGAGCGCTTCTTTTCTTTGCAGTCCAAACATTTCATCGCTGTATTCTTTGCCGTACTTGTACTGCTGCCATGCGTCTTTCTTTTGTTTTTCAAGAGCTGCT
>Ga0209755_10004487_pt1 | contig 16488 bp, 15 predicted proteins | sample TergutCo191P1_FD_187301 | JGI IMG/M metagenome (GOLD analysis project Ga0209755, IMG submission 187301) | Cornitermes sp. P1 segment gut microbial communities from Petit-Saut dam, French Guiana - Co191P1 (SPAdes) (version 2) | ecosystem: Host-associated > Arthropoda: Insects > Digestive system... | reverse complement strand
GCATAGGCGACGCGCTTACAAAACTGCTTGAATCAAGGCCAGATGACGAAAACCTGCTGCGCCAGTCCGCGAGACTGTCCACCGCGCCAATCAGCACCATCCATTCCTTCTGCATGAGACTGGTGAAGGACAATTTCCAAAGAATCGAGCTTGACCCGTCCTTCCGTGTCGGCGACCAAACGGAACTGCGGCTGCTGCAAAGCCAGGTGATGGACAACCTTTTCGAGGAATCCTACTCGTCGAACGAGAACTTTGCGGCGCTTGTAGAAGCCTTCGGCGGCGGGAAGACCCGCGATGTGCGCTTGGATGAACTTATCAGGCGGCTGTACGACTTTATCGAGAGCCGCCCGTTTCCCGAGGAAGCCGCTTCCGCTTACAAGTCCATAGGGATGGATGTGTGGTTCGGCATAATAAAGGAAGAAATCGCGCTAGAGCTTGATACCGCGCTGTCTGTGATTCAGCGTGCTTGCAAGCTGTGCCGCCTGCCGGGCGGGCCCGAGAAGTATCTGCTGACGCTATATGACGACGAAAGCCAAGTGAAAGGCCTCCGCAATATTCTCGGAACGGCTTCGCTTGAAAAACTCTACGAAGCAATCAAGAGCATCTCGCACAGCAAAATATACGTCTACCGCGGCAAGGAAAAGGAAACCGTAAACGAGGACTTGCGCCTTGAAGTAAAAGAGCTGCGCGATAAAAACATAAAAAAACGCTTGGAACGCCTACAAACCCGCTTCATGTTCGCAAGTCCCGAAAAGATGCTTGCAGACATACAAAATGTTCAGCCTGTGGTAGAGTCGCTGCTTGATTTGTGCCTAGAATACCGCGCACGCTACAGCGCGGAAAAACGGGTCAGGAATCTGGTGGATTTCAGCGACCTTGAACATTTTGCCATACAGCTGCTTTGGGAAGAAGGCAGCCCTGTCGCCAAGGCGCTTTCGTCAAAATTCGAGGAAGTTTTAATCGACGAGTATCAAGATACGAACGAAGTGCAGGAGATGATTCTGTCCGCAATCAAGCCCAAGCGGCGCTTTATGGTGGGCGATGTCAAACAGAGCATATACGGCTTCCGTCATGCCAAGCCGCAGCTTTTTATCGAGAAGCAGGACAGCGATGCGACTCGCCGCATTGTCCTCTCTAAGAACTTCCGCAGCCGTATACAGGTGCTTGACGCGGTCAACTTTTTCTTTGAGCGGCTTATGAGCAGGGCTGTTGGGGATGTTGACTACGATGACGATGCCCGGCTTAACTTGGGGGCAAGCTATTCGGACGAAGGCGACTTCAAGGCGGAGCTGCATATTATCGGTGACGGAAACGAAGGGCTCTTAATCGCGCGGCGCATCCATGAGCTTGTTTTACAGGGGTTTCGGTACGGCGATATCGTAGTCCTTACGCGGTCGCTGCGCTCTGCGGCGATTGAACTTACAGAAGAACTGAAACAGCAAGGCATACACGCGGTAGCAGAGATGCCCGGCGGGCTGTTTGATACCCCCGAAGTCAAAACGGCGCTTAGCCTGCTGCGTGTAGTGGATAATCCACGGCAGGATATCGACTTGCTTGCGGTGCTTAGGCTGTACGGATTTTCGGCCGATGAACTGCTGCGGCTACGCCATGGCGCGGGTGACGGCGATTATTATGACTGCTTACTTGCTTATGATGAAGAAGATGAGCTGCACAGCCGTGTCGCGGAGTTTCTTTCGGACATAGCCAGATGGCGGAAGCGTGCGGTTGTGCTGTCTATCAGCCGCTTAATCGGCGTTTTGTATGAGGAGACGGGGCTGCCGTATGTTTACGGCGAGATGCGGGGCGGCGCGGTACGCCAAGCGAATTTGCAGCTGCTGCTCGAGAAAGCTATTCAGTACGAATCCACCAGTTTCAGCGGGCTGTTCCACTTCGTCCGCTATATCGAATGGCTGAAAGAACATTCTTCTGACGAAGAAAACGCCGCCATGCTACTTCCCGAAGACGACAGCATCGTGCAGGTCATGACCATTCACAAATCCAAGGGCTTGGAGTTTCCTGTCGTCATACTAAGCGGGCTCGGGCGGCGCTTCAACCGCATGGACGAGCGTGTCGGCGTTGTCCTGCACCCGCAGCACGGGCTCGGCGCAATGTACACCGACCTCGAAAAGCGCACCCGCGCGAACACAATCCCGCGCCTTGCCCTATCCCTGCTGCGCCAGAAGGAAAACATGTCCGAAGAAATGCGCGTGCTGTACGTAGCAATGACCCGCGCGAAGGAAAAGCTAATCATGACAGGCTGCGCCGCGGAGGTACCGACCAAGCCAATCCGCGAAGCCAACACATTCCTGGAATGGCTTGCCCCTTGCGTAACGGCTTCGCAGGAGTATGTGAGCTTATGCATTCATCCGTCGGTGGAAGCCTCCGAGGGCGAGGCGGTTTCCGTAAAGGAGCCCGCACCAAGGAAAGCCGCGCCAAAAGCCATCCAGCCCATCTTCGAGCTGCCTTCGAAGCTTGCGATATCCGAGCTGAAACGCCTGTATGCCTTGGAAACAAGCCCCGACAGCGCCGCCGCATTTGACGATGAAAACACGTTCGAGGCACCGAAATTTTACACAAGCGGTCAAATCACGCCGATGCGCATGGGGACCATGCTCCACACAGCCGTAGAGCATATGGACATACACCGCGACCGCGACCCCGCCGCCATCTCCGCACTGATACAAAATTTAGCGGAAAAAGGACTGCTCTCCCGTGAAGAAGCCGGCGCAATAGACATCGCGCGCCTATGCGCCTTCGCGAACTCGCCGCTCGCAGACCGAATGAGAGCAGCAAAAAGCCTGCACCGCGAAGTCCCGTTCGTAATCGGCATAAGACCCGAGGAAATTTATGATACAGAAGCCGACACAAACATCCTCGTTCATGGTATCATAGACTGTTACTTCGAAACGGCAGACGGCGAAATCGTTTTGGTAGACTTCAAAAGCGATGCCCGGCCCGAAACCTTGCAAAAGCGCTACGCCACACAAATGAAGGTGTACCGCCGCGCAATCGAAAAAGCAACAGGCAAGCCGCTGTCCGAGAGTCTGTTCTACAGCTTATGACGGGAGGGATTTCAACTTGAGTCTGAATATGTTTCTGGGCGCGGTAAGCCAAGGGCTGCTATGGGGAATCATGGCGATTGGCGTATACATTACCTACCGTGTGCTTAATTACGCGGACTTAACCGCAGAGGGCAGCTTTACGTTGGGCGCGGCAGTGGCGGCGCGGCTGATTACCGCAGGCATAACCGACCCGCTGACAAGCACGCTTATTGCGATAGCCGCAGGCATAGCCGCGGGCGCGGTAACTGGCTTTCTGCATACGGTGCTGCGCGTTCCTCCGCTGCTTTCCGGCATTTTGTCCATGACGGCGCTGTATTCTATCAACCTGCGTGTGATGGGCATGGCAAACATCCCGCTGATGCGCGGCGCGGACACGCTCATGACTTGGGTAGGCATAGCGGACAGGAACATCGCCGCGATAGTGGTAGGGCTTATCTTCGTATCAGCCGTCATTCTGCTGCTGAAACTTTTCTTCAACACGGAAATAGGCTACGTGCTGCGCGCCACAGGCGATAACGAAGCCATGGTAAAAGCGCAAGGCGTCAGCACCAACAAAATGAAAATCCTTGGGCTGATGCTAGGAAACGCCTGCGTGGCGCTGTCGGGCGCGTTGGTGTTCCAGTTCCAAGGCTTTGCGGACATAGGCATGGGTGTCGGAACCATCGTAATCGGACTGGCATCCGTCATAATCGGCGAGGTCATCTTCAACGACAAAAACAACCACCGCAGCCTAATCGCGGTAGTGTTCGGCTCGATTCTGTACCGCATAATAATCGCGTTCGTGCTTGGCCGCGGCATCCATCCGAACGACTTCCGCCTAATCTCCGCCGCAATGCTGGCCTTTGCCCTGTCCATGCCGTTGATTAAAGAAAGGTGGCTGAACCGTGTTAAACTGCGATAAGATAGTAAAAACCTTCGACATAGGCACCGCCACCGAAAAGCCCGCCCTGCAAGGCTGCACAGCCGCCCTGCACGAAAATGACTTCGTGACCGTCATAGGCGGAAACGGCGCAGGCAAATCCACACTGCTAAACGCAATAGCAGGCGTGTTCATGGTAGAAGAAGGCAGCATCCAAATCGACAAAGCGGACGTAACCCGCCTCCCAGAACATCAGCGCGCCGCCTATATCGGCAGAGTCTTCCAAGACCCGCGCATGGGCACCTCCCCCGCCATGACAATCGAAGAAAATTTAGCAATAGCCTACCGCCGAGGCAGACGCCGCACCCTGCGCTGGGGCATAAACAAAAAGGAGCGCAACATCTACCGCGCACACCTAGAAACGCTGAGCCTGGGACTAGAAGACCGCCTAACAGTAAAAGTAGGCACCCTATCGGGAGGCCAGCGCCAAGCCCTAACGCTCCTGATGGCAACCATCAACAAGCCCAAAATCCTGCTACTGGACGAACACACAGCAGCACTAGACCCAAAAACAGCAAAAATCGTCCTAGACCTAACCAAGCGTGTAGTAGACGAAAACAAACTGACAACCCTAATGGTGACACACAACATGCGCGACGCGCTGAAAACAGGCAACCGAATAATGATGATGCACGAAGGCAGAATCATCTTAGACGTAGCCGGAGAGGAGAAGAAAAATCTAACAGTGCCCGACTTGCTGAAAATGTTCGAACAGGCAAGCGGAGAAGAAATGTTATCGGATAGAATGTTACTGGGCTAAACTGCCCTAATTCGGAAATACCGACAGTTCGAAACCATCCTGTCGTAAAACAAAACTAGGGAGATGAAAACAATGAATTGGTTCGAAAGCTATTTTAAGCTGCGCGAAAACAACACAAACATCACAACAGAGGCACTAGCCGGGCTAACCACCTTCGTAACTATGGTGTATATCCTTGCAGTAAACCCGCAAATCCTAAGCGCAACAGGCATGGACACAGGCGCGCTGTTCACGGCAACAGCCCTAATGTGCATCATCGGCACCGCAACAATGGCACTCTTGGCAAAATACCCATACGCCCTGGCCCCCGGCATGGGCCTGAATGCCTTCTTCGCCTACGTAGTAGCCGCGGAGGTAGGCTGGCAGGGCGGGCTGTTCCTTCTATTAATCCAAGGCATATTATTCATGGCAATGGCGCTCGCCCGCTTCCGCGAAAAAATCTTCGACGCCATCCCAAAAAACATCAAATACTCCATAGGCGTAGGCATAGGCTTATTCATAACCCACATAGGTCTCCAAAACGCCGGCTTTATCGTGTACAAGCCCTCGACAATAGTAGGCATAGGTGACATCCGCAGCATAACAACGCTGCTTTTCATGCTGGGCTGCGTAATCACCGTCGTGCTGCTGAAACTGAACGTCAAGGGCAGCATCTTCCTTGGGATTTTGTTCACGTACCTGCTTGGGCTTCTTGCGCAGTTCGCGGGGCTGTATGTACCGGGCGTGCATGGCTTCTCGCTGATTCCCAACGGAATCGTGTCGCTTCCGCCGTCCATAGCCCCCGTCAGCCTAATCACAAATTGGCAGGACATCAGCTTCGCAGGCGTAGGCATTTTCACTATCGTCTCACTAATCTTGGTTCTGCTTTTCGTAGAAGCGCTAGAAACCGTCGCCACCCTGATAGGCGTATCGGAACGCTCAGGCTTCCTCGACAAAAACGGCAAACTGCCAAGACTAGGCCGCGCCCTGTTCTCCGACGCCTCCACAACAACCCTGGGCGCATTGCTAGGCACCTCCACCACCACAACCTACATCGAAAGCGCAACAGGCATCCAAGCAGGCGGACGCACGGGTCTGACCGCGCTGTTCACCGCCGCGCTGTTCGCCGCCGCAATGTTCTTCTGGCCGGTATTCGCGGTAATCCCCGCCTTCGCAACCGCCCCGGCACTGGTAATTGTAGGGCTCTACATGGCAAAAACAGTAACAAAAATAGATTTCGACGACTTCAGCGAATCTTTTCCGGCGTTTCTGGTCATGATTCTAATGCCGCTTACTTTCGATATCGCAAACGGTTTAGTCTTCGGCGTCATCAGTTACGTGCTGATTAAAGTCCTGACCGGAAAGGCAAAAAGCGTCTCGTGGATAATGTATATGCTGGCAATAGTGTTCGCACTTATGCTTGTGTTTCCGTACTAAGCAGGGTATACTAGGTGCGTATAGAAATTTCCGGGGCCGTAATGGTTTCGACGGGAATCAAGAAAGTAAAGATAGCCATCCGCAGACGGTGACTGCGCACCAAAACCGAAACCTTAAAAAAGAAACGACAATAACGAATTAGCTTTTGCCGCTTAGTATAAGCGGTCGCCGGCCCGAGCGAACCCGTTAGCGCGGTACCCGGCGTCGAAAATACGGGGCACTTTTCCGTTTTGTAACACTGCTTTGCGGCGGAAAAAGAACTTAAAAGCTACCAAGGCAATGAGCCTGTTGATTGGCGCTTAGCTGAGGGAATGTTAAATAATCAACTGTGATGGGAGAAGTCTTTGCCTAAGGGTTTTCGGACGGGGGTTCGACTCCCCCCGGCTCCATAACCAGATATTACCTTTTTAAGGGAGGTCAAATATATGCGATTTAACCTTACTGTAGCGATTACTCAAAGTGAGAACTGGTTCGTTGCAAAATGTTTAGAAAACTCAGTTGCTTCACAGGGCAAAAGTATGGAAGAAGCATTAAGTAACTTAAAAGAAGCATTGGAATTATACTTTGAAGATAACGACGACATACCTGAAGTTAAGCAGACTTTTGTAACAACAATGGAGATTGCCGTTTAATGGGTTCTAAGTATCCCGTGCTTAAATCTTCCGAAGTGGTGAAAAAACTTAGAAAACAGGGATTTGTTTTCAAGTCTCAAAATGGAAGCCATGCGAAATACATTAAAAGTACAAAAGGTATGCCTACTTTAACAACGATTGTTCCGCTTCATTATGAAGTGGACAAGGGTACTTTGCAAAGTATTTTGGAGCAAGCTGACTTATCGCTTGAAGAATTTATGAGCAAGTAATGGTTGTTGTAGAGGTGTTCTACTATGACACACTCACCTCCATTTCCAATTATTTTCACACAAAAGCTTATTAGACCTAGACTACGGAGGATACATGATGGATACTCAAAATTTGCATTATGCCAACAACGTGAGTGTTACTTGCGGTGTTGCTGATTTTAGAATTACATTTGCAAACCAGTTAAATGATATTGCTGAAGAAAATATGGTGTTACATGACGTAACCCATGTTTTGATGAGCCCACAAACAGCTAAACAAATGTCTATTTTATTATCTGATATGGTTCAACAGTATGAAAAAAGCATTGCGGCGATTGGAATTGAAGTAAAAACACAAGTACAAAACAATGGGTAGTAACGTTGATATTTTCACCACATCCGATGTGTTTGGAAGTCCTGTTACATTGTCGCAATCCACCTGGAATAATCATATAATAAGTGGTCATCCCGAAATGATTGGAAATGAAACAGCTACACAAGCAACGATTGAAAACCCGCAATACGTTTACCGAAGCACTAAAAACACTGATAGTAAGGTTTTCTTTGCGAAAACAGAAAAAAGCACTTACCCCAATATCTATACAGGTGTTGTCGTAGGCTATGACGGAAATGCTAATGGCAGAGTTAAAACTGCATACGTTGCGCGGAAAATCACAAATTCTGTAAAGCAAGGGGGTTTGCTCTATGAAAACCCACAGCCTTAATTACAATTATGACTGTTCGCACGATATTCTTTATATTTCAATAGACGCTCCTCGCCCCTCTTACGGTGATGATTTATCAGAAGGCATTATAGTGCGTTATGATATGATTACAGATGAATTAACAGGCGTTACCATTCTAAATTGTAAAACCAGGTATCTGAATAATGACCCGGAGTTATTGGAGCTAACTGCAAAGCTAAAATTTCCAACAGATATTGATTTTAAGCAAGCCATATCCATAACTTAAAAAAACAGTTGCTTGGATTTTACTCCGAACAACTGTTTTTTACTATTCAAAACCCAATCAAGCCGTCTCCCTCCTAATACTCATAGCCACCACCAAATTAGCCGCCGCCAACACCCCTGCAAACACAAACACATACTGCGGCCCAAACTCCCACCACAGCCAACCGCAAATAATCGCGCTCCCTATGCTAAGCACATGGTCAAGCGCCATCCCCGTCGCCAAGGTCGGCGTAACATCATCTGTCGAGTCCGCAATCGACCGCATATAAACGTTCCTAACCATCCCAAACTGAATGGTCGTCCTGTCAGCAATATTAATCAAAACAGCCAGCACAACCACCGAGCCGATTCCCATAAGCCAACCGCTGTGCAGCCCGGCGCTTATCACGCCGTATCCCAGGTAAATCGCCAGAAACAGCGCCGCTTCTATCATCATAATCCGGCCTGGGCCGTACTTATCTATCCACCGCCCTACTACCGGAAGGAAGAACACCCCAATAAGCGCCCCGCCGATAATAAGCAGCGCCATGTAATCCGCGCCGAACCCCAATAACTCAATCAGCACCCAAGGCCCGTACACGTACATAATCTGCTTCCGCGCACCGAAAAGCAGCGCGAGCAGATAAAATTTCCCGTACTTTTTCTTGAAAACGAAGCGCGACTGCGCCTTTGCTGTGCGGGTATCTTCAATCATTCCTTTCAGGACGCACATCAGAACGAAAATAACAGCAAGCAGCACCCCTGCGATAACGAAATTCACAATAACAGGCGTCACGAACGAGAAGAAATCAAAGCGGAACCCCACGAAAATCATTATCCCGGCAATCATGGCGAAAGCTGTGCGCACGCCGTTGAAGCGGCCCATCATTGTGCCGTAATCGCCCTTTTTCGCAAGCGACATACCGATGCTGTCGTACAACGGGATGAACATATGCATCCCCATTGAGTTGATGAACAGGAAAATCAGCATCACCTCGAACGAAATCGTGTATGTAAAAAACGCAAGCGCGAAGATACCGATGACACTAAGCCCCTTGGCGATAATCGCAAGCCGTATATCCCCAAGAAACGCCAACCCGGAAAGCACCAACAGGCTCAAAACCCCCGGCGACTCACGCGGCAGCTCAATCAGCCCGCGCTGAAACGCGTCAACATTGTACGCATCACGGAAATAATTTGAAAACACGCTGTCGCTAAGCCCAAGCGCCAACCCGGTCAGCGCCACTATAATCATGTAAACGATTACAGCCTTGTCTCTTTTTTCTGTCATTTTACGAACCCTCCAGTCCATTCCCTATTATGCTCCTTATTTCCCAAGAATGCAAATTTTGTTACGCTTGACAAAAAACAAGCCCGTGTGATATCATACGCAAGGTTTGGGAGGTTTCCCGAGTGGCCAAAGGGGGCAGACTGTAAATCTGTTAGCTATGCTTTCGAAGGTTCAAATCCTTCACCTCCCAGAAAACTAAGTCTTCGCCAAATGGCGGAGACTTTTTACATTTAACATTTTTTAACATGATAAGGGGTAGATAGAATGTCTAATGTGCCTAGTTTGACGCAAGCAAAAGAACTGCTGGAAAAATACAACCAAGAACCGCACCTGCTGCGCCACGGCGAAACAGTCTCCGCCGTAATGGGCTACTTCGCCAAGCAGCACGACCCAGAAAACGAAGAATTTTGGCGCGTGGCCGGTATGCTCCACGACATCGACTTCGAAAAACACCCGGAAGAACATTGCGTAAAAGGCATAGAAATCCTACGCGGCGAAAACGTGGACGAATCGGTAATCCGCGCGGCAATCAGCCACGGTTGGGGGCTGACAGGCTCCCCGTACGAGCCGGAGTCATTCATGGAGAAGGTACTGTTTGCCGTAGACGAGCTGACAGGGCTAATCGGCGCAACCGCGCTTATGCGCCCAAGCAAAAGCTGCATGGACTTGGAGCTTCCGAGCGTGAAGAAGAAGTTCAAAGACAAAAAATTCGCAGCAGGCTGCTCGCGCGATGTTATAAGACAGGGCGCGGAAATGCTCGGTTGGGAGTTGGACAAGCTGATTTCGGAGACGATTCTCGCTATGCGGGAAGCCGAATGTTAAGACTGGCGACAGTATTCAGCGGAATCGGCGCCATCGAACACGCACTGGACAGGCTGGAAATCCCGTACGAGTTGGTTTTCGCCTGCGACAACGGCGAACGCAAGTCGGATTCCGCACCAAACCACGTAGAAGCGACATACAAAGCAAACTTCCCTATCCGCACAGACAGGTTTTTTCAGGACGCGCGGAAACTTGACGGGCGGCAGTTCGAGGGCGCGGTCGATTTATTCGTGGGCGGCAGTCCCTGCCAAAGCTTTTCCGTTGCGGGAAAGCGCGGCGGGTTGGAAGAAGCCCGCGGGACACTGTTCTACGAGTACGCGCGTTTGGTAAGCGAAATCAAGCCAAAAGTCTTCATCTACGAAAACGTGACAGGGATGCTGAACCACGACAAGGGGCGCACATGGCGGCTCATCTCCGAAATCTTCGACCAGGTGGGCTATAAATGGACGCATTTTATCCTAAACGCGAAGGATTTCGGTTTGCCGCAGAACAGGCGGCGTGTTTTTGTCGTGGGCTTCCGCAAGCTCCCCGGGAAAATGCAAGAGCCGAAAAAGCAGAAGCTGACCGTCACCATGCGCGACCTCCTCGAAGAAACCGTCCCAAACAAATACTACCTCCCGGAAAAAGGTTTCGTTAGGGTAATCGACCCCGCGCAAACCAAACACGTAGCGTTAAACGGCAAAATCGCACGCTGCCAAGTCGCTAACCAACAGTTCAACTGGTACGGCGACATGCGCTTCGAAACAGACATCCCGCCGCACATCGAAAACGATGACCGCATCCACAAGGGCGAGTATAAAGGCACACGCGGAGTAGCCCGTTGCCTGACCCCCCGCGAATGCCTGAGACTAATGGGCTTCTCCGACGATTTTCGAATCGTGGTGCCCGACCAGTACATGTACAAGCAAGCGGGCAACACCATCGCCGTAAACGTGCTGCAAGAACTCTACAATGAAATCGCCGCGACAGGCGTATTCAAACAGCGCGCCCCAAAGAAGCTGCGCGTAGCCACACTGTTCAGCGGAATAGGCTCGCCCGAGTTCGCGCTGAAACGCGCAAATATCCCGCACAAGGTCGTCTTCGCCTGCGATAACGGCGAGGTCGAGCTTCCGCTGTCCGAAGAAGAAATCAAAGCACAGCTGTCGAAGCTCCCTACCCTTCAAAGACGAAAAAACTACATAAAATCGCTAATCCCCGCGAAAAAGATTAACTTCGTCAAAAAATCATACCTGGCAAACTACCCGCTTCAAGAGAAGCACTATCACTTCGACGTACGCTTCTTCGAGGGCGAAGAATACCGCGATAAGGTGGATTTACTAATCGGGGGCAGCCCCTGCCAAAGCTTCACCCTGCTTGGCTACCAAAAAGGACTGGAAGAAGCACGCGGGACGCTGTTTTACGATTTCGCGCGCATAGTGAAGGAAGTACAGCCGAAAGCCTTCATCTACGAAAATGTGCAGGGCTTATTAAAGCACGATAGCGGCAAAACATGGGCGGTAGTCCAGCGCGTGTTCGACTCGCTCGGCTACAAGCTGCACGATAAAATCTTGGACGCGGTAAACTACGGCATTCCGCAGAAAAGACGGCGCATTTTCATCGTGGGATTTAAGGATGAAAACGCTGCGTTTGAGTTCCCGCCCGAGTCCGAGCTGCGTTTCACGATGCAGGATTTTTTGCTCGAAAATACAGCGGAAGGCGGCTTCGGCAGCAGGAACGGACACATCACACTTGCGCGGGGCGAAGGCGAAGTCCCCGCCAAATACTTCCTCTCCGACAAAATCATTCCCGGCATAATGAGCGCGGGCACAGGAGGCTTCTCGATGCCGCCGGAAATCGACTTGCCAATCGCCCGCCCGCTGATGAGTACCATGCACAAAATGCACCGAGCGGGCGGCGACAACTACGTAACAACAAACGGCAGAATGCGCCGTCTGGCCCCGCGCGAGGCGCTCCGCCTGATGGGCTTTACTGATGATTTCGAGATAGCGGTTTCCGACACGCAAATGTACCGTCAGGCGGGCAACGCAATGGTAGTGGATGTCCTTATTGGGCTTATACGAGAGGTTGTGAAGTGTATATGATTTGGAAGATGGATGTGCATAAGTTCATGAGCGAAATAACACGGACAGCACTGCAAATAATCACAGCCCACGGAGTCACAAAAAAATCCGAAGCGGCGGAAATTGACGCAGTAGAGCGTGAGCTTGCCGACGCAGGCGTTTACAAGAACTATGACGGAGCAAAGGGACGGTTGCGCCGCGCGTTGTTTTCATATTTCGAGCGATACGGCTGCTTGGATTCGGCTCAGCAGCTGACGCCAATCGGCCGCGCCTTTGCCGAAAACCGCATGTCCGTGCAGGAGTTCTCGTATCAATACGTACTAAACTACAAGCACGAAGACTACTACCCAACCCATCGTATGCTGCGGCATTTGAAGGAGCATGGAGAGCTGTCGCCTTTCTATTTCTTGATGCTGCAACAAGATGAAATACTCAACCCGGAAAACGAACGCGCAATCGGCTGGGACATATGGTGCTATATGCTGACTCAATCGGGGCTCATGGTAAAGAACCATGAAAAAAATTTAATCATAGCAAATTGGGGCTTGGCACAAAAATCTTTAGACTTCTACGAACGCCGGCATACGCGGCAATCACTTGGCTTCCCGCTGAACACAATCCTATACGGCCCGCCGGGCACGGGCAAAACCTACTCACTGAAAAAATACGCCGCGAAAATAACCGGGGACATCGGCTGCTTCACAGTCTTCACCACCTTCCACCAAAGCTACAGCTACGAAGATTTCATACAAGGGCTGCGCCCCGTCCCAAACGCCGGAACAATGACCTTTGCCCCCGTAGACGGCGTCTTCAAACGAATCGCCGACCAGGCCATGCACGACCGCGGAAACAACTACGTCATAATCATAGATGAAATAAACCGAGCCAATATCTCAAAAGTCTTCGGCGAGCTGATAACATTAATCGAAGAAGACAAACGCTGGGGCGCGGAAAACGAACTAAGCGTGACCCTGCCCTCGGGCGACACCTTTGCCGTCCCCGACAATCTATACATAATCGGAACAATGAACTCGGCAGACAAGTCCATTTCCCTAATCGACACCGCCCTGCGCAGGCGCTTCGATTTTATAGAAATCGCACCGAACGCATCCCTTATCGAAAACGAAACCATGCAGCAAGTCTTAGAAAACCTAAACAAAGAGCTGCTAAAGGAGTTAAACAGCACCGACCTCCTTATCGGTCACGCGTACTTTCTGGGAAAATCCGAAGCAGACCTAACTAACATCATGAACCGCAGCATCATCCCCCTACTCTACGAGTATTTCTTCGACAACGAAAAGAAGGTCAAATCAATCGTAAGCAAGGTATTCGAATCACTCGATTTCAAAATCATTGATGAAAAGGTCGGTAGAATAAAAATTGCTCAACGTATATGAAGAAACTCAAATCGCCATTCCAGGCGAGTGGCAGTCCGCGGTAGGCGAACTCGAACAGTTTCTGGAAGCAAACTGGGAGCTGCGCTCCGTCTTTTACGAGGACGGCGACATAACCTCTATCCAGCAGTTCCTATCCTTCGCAGGGCAAGGCAAGATACGCACAGGGCGTTATATCGGAACAATCGCGTTCAAGGGGCAGCAGCTGAACATTTTTCCCAAAGTCTTCAAACCCGCTGCGAATGACTACGATACGCAAGATTTATCCCTTCCGCTGCTGATGAAAAATTTAACCGAATGGCTGAACTATTGCTCGCGGTTCAACTATCCGTACATCAACATAAAAAGCGAGTTCGAAGATACAAACGACCTGCGCGGGCTGTTTGTCTCCCTGTACATCCGCTATGTGAAGAACGCTCTGGAACACGGACTGTTTTACCAGTACGAGGACAAAACCGAGGACGGCGGCGCAATACGAGGCCAAATCGATATCCGCGACTACGCCCTCAACAAAATACCGCGCGGTATGGCTGACCGCTTTCTCTGTACTTATTCGAGCTTCGAGTTCGATAACCGTCTCAACCGCATAATAAAATACACCTGCAAGCTGCTTCACAGCGAGGTGTACGGCGAGAACCGCAGGATTTTGCGGCATATTTTACTTAGGCTTGGCGAGGCCGCGGATGTGCGCTGTAAGCCCTCTGACTGCGATGCCGTGCAGCTTAGCCCGCTCCACGGAAATTACCGCGTTATTTTGGGTATGAGCAAGATGTTTTTGCTTAATCAGACCGCTTCTTACATGCCTGATGTAAATGAGTCGTTCTGTTTCCTTTTTCCTGCGGAGTATTTGTTTGAGGGGTTTATCGGCGGGTTTATGCAGGGGTTGCTTCGCGGGCGCGCGCGGGTTCGTTTACAGGCAAGCGAAGTCTCTTTGGTTGATGATATCGTGATTGAGGGGCAGTCGCACGGGCGCGCGTTTACCATGCGGCACGATATTCTTGTTGAACATGGTGATAAGGTATTTATTTTTGATGCTAAGTACAAAGAGATAAGCCGCTTGAAAGGGAACCCGTCTGTAGCCCGCGAAGCTAGTCAGGCTGACTTGTATCAGGTGTTTGCCTACGCGGCTCGGCGGGGGGTTGGCGACGTTTATCTGCTCTATCCGATGTTCCGCCTTGAAGATGAAGAAGATTCGGCGGCGCGGCTTGTGATTCCCTTTGCCGAGCGCGAGGTCAATGTGCATATCGTTAGGCTGCCGTTTGTCTTTGGGGACGATGCGGAGGTTACGCGGGCGCGGCTTGCCTCGGTGCTTGAGGCTATTTTTTCAAGTCAATCCCAAACTCCCGAAGTAACAGCTCCTCATACTCCGCATCAGAGGCAGGGGTCATGACCTGCACACCCGCGGGCGAGAAGGCTTTGAACTCGCGGTCTGCTACGCTTTTGCGTCCGTTTTCCGTGAAGATATGCACCATGTCCATCGTGCGGAAGTATGATTCCGGGTGCTTTTCGCAGTAGAATGACGGGGCTATAAAGTCGACGTTAAGCTGTTCTTCTTCGGTGAAGGAGTAGAGTCTTTGCCAGTCGTTTTGCCGCCATTCGTACAGGACATTGCCCAGGAACGGCTCTTTTTCGAACTTGTAGCGCTCTGCGCCTTGTTCGCTTACTTTGCCAAGTGTGTATGGCATCGGAATCTGCGGGATTGTCAAGCCCACGCCTACGTCGGCTATGTATTCGCCTTCGGCGCAGCTTACCCGTAGTACGCGGTGCCTGCGCATGGGGATTTCTTTTTCGTCTTTTAGGAAGCGTCCCATGTACTCGGTTACGCCGAAACCCAGTTCGCGCAGCAGCCATGCGAACAGGCCGTTCAGCTCGAAACAGTAGCCCCCTCTGCCGCGGGTTACTATTTTTTTGTATATGGCTTCGGTTTCCATCGATAGCGGGATTTCCCGCATTATGTCTAAGTTTTCGTATGGTACTGTGCGCAGGTGGTTTATGTGCAGGTCGTGCAGGGTTGCGTAGTTTGCGCTTGGTGTTTTTTTGTAGCCTATGCGGTTTAGGTATGCTTTTGTTTCGGTTTTCATTTTTATCACTCCCTGTTTTCCAATAACGTCTCAATATGGTTTAATATGCGCTTTGCGTCTTTCACGGCTGTATTCATGTGTACATCTTCAAGCGGAATAACATTATCCGGATATCTTGTGACGGTGGAGTATACAGATAGCCGTTTTGCAGATTCTTCCAAGGCGGCCTTAATTTCCGGATGCAGCTTGGCGCAAAGTTCTAAGATTGTATACAAGTTATGCGTTCTCGGTACTTCTTTATCGTGATGTACTAATATCGCTTTCAGTGCTTTCTCCCCCGCTTGCTGACAATGGTAACAGATTATTTCAATCGGCACCGGGCGGTGGTTTTGCAGAAAAATAGCTGCGCTGTAATCTGTTTTTGCGTATTCGAGCCAAGTTTTCGCGTATCCCTTACTATCCATAAAGCTGTACCCCTTTATGCTTGATAGTATGCTGAATAGTCGATTTTAACACAGACCTCGACTCAAATTCTTCCTCCGTATAGGCCAGGATATCGACAGGAAGCCGAGTTTTATCCAAAATCACATCTTGAAGCGCATAAATAACATCTAGCCTGTGTTCATCAAAGTTTGGGGCCACAACACAAAGGTCAATATCGCTGTCCTCATTTTCCTCCCCCTTGGCATATGAACCAAACAAATATATTTTCGCATCCGGAATAACTCTATTTATCTGAAAAACAATCTCGTTCAAATCATTTTTTATCGCTTCCACTCGGAATCAGCTCCTCCCACCCCATTCTACCAAAAAAATCTCAATCTGTGTATGCGTTAAAATGATGTGACCCAAAAAAAGAAGAAGCCCAAGGTCTCTGATGGTAAGATAAGTTCACCACAAACCATCAACCAAAAGAGGCGGGCTTCCGATGAACAGATTAGCACAAGAAGCA
>Ga0209755_10004486_pt1 | contig 16497 bp, 9 predicted proteins | sample TergutCo191P1_FD_187301 | JGI IMG/M metagenome (GOLD analysis project Ga0209755, IMG submission 187301) | Cornitermes sp. P1 segment gut microbial communities from Petit-Saut dam, French Guiana - Co191P1 (SPAdes) (version 2) | ecosystem: Host-associated > Arthropoda: Insects > Digestive system >... | reverse complement strand
GAAAAAACACCCCCACCACCACCTCCTCCTCCCCCTCCCCCTGCCGAAACCACTTCTCCTGAAAATGTACCCCCTCGCCCCTATCCCGTCTTCTCCATCGCCTTGGACTACCACCTCTTTAACCATAAACTTGAATTCGTAAACGTCACCAATAACAACCTGCGCTCCTTCAGCGCCAAAATCCAAGCCGCCCCCACACTGAGGACTGAATTCTATCCGCTGGCCTTCACGGACTTGGGCCTCTTCTCCGGTATAGGCTTGGACTTTAGCTTCGGCTTCGGCTTGGGGCTTAAAACCAAAGACGAAAACGAAAATGCCTTCCCCATGAAGTGGATGGTTGTGGACGGCGGCTTGCGCTGGCGCTTGCAATTCTCCAAAACATGGAAAGCCGCTGTTACGCCTATGCTCGGAATCCAACACCTCAGCTTCTCCCACGGTACCTTGGAAAACGGAACAGAGTTGAGCGGCTTCCCTAACCTCAAACTCACCGCCCTCCGCATCGGCGTCGGCTTCGAGTTGCCCTTCGCCTCGGACTGGGTGCTCATCTTCGGAGACTTCTCCATCCTCCCCACCCTCTCCGCAAAGGACATCCTCTCCGACGCCTATTTCCCCGAAGGCTCCGCCTTTGGGTTCGAAACCAAACTCGGAATCGGCATCAAAGTCATAGGCCCCCTCTATGTCCGCCTCTCCGGCTTCTTCTCTCGTACCAACTTCTCCCTTAACCCCTCCTCCTCCAACCCCTTCCAAGCGGATTCGGCCTTCCACCAACGCGTAGGCGCTCAACTGGGCCTCTGCGTCTCCTTCTAGTCATAGCTCATCAGCCACATACGCGGTTGCGACCAGTCTTCTTCGCTTTATAAAGCTGGTCGTCAGCCGCCTTTATGAGTGCGTCCACATCCTTCATCTCGGAGCTGAGGTCTGCTACCCCAAGCGACAACGCTATCGGTATCGCCCTCGCGTCAAAGGTGAATGTGTGCCCCATCGTCGAAACACGAAGCTTCTCCGCAAATATGCGCGCATTCTGCGGGCCGGACTCCGGTACCACCACCGCAAACTCCTCTCCCCCATAACGCGCAAAACATTCCTCTTTCCGTATGAATGAACATGCCACCCCCGCCAACTCCTTCAATATGTAGTCCCCTGCCAAATGCCCATATTGGTCATTCACCGCCTTAAAATGGTCCACATCAAACAAAATCAGACTCAAATCCCTCGAATAACGCTTCGCCCTCCCAAACTCCCGCTCCAAAAATTCCAAAAAATAACGCTTGTTATAAATCTGCGTTAAACCATCAATAATCGTAAGCTTGTAAATTTCTTCATAATAAAGCGACTCGACATTGTTCCCTTGCAGAAACTTGAAAATGGCACCCCCTACCTTTATGAGGTCCCCTGTCCTGAGAATACGCTCCTCAACCAACTCCTCCTGGTTCAAATAAGTCCCATTCGTCGAGCCCAAATCCACCACCCGGGGGGAGCCTTCTCGAAGCGTAATTTTGGCGTGCCTGCGAGAAACATTGTCCAAATCAACGACAATGTTGTTCTTCGAGTCCCTTCCAATGGTAGACTCCTCTGTGTCCAATACGTACCTCTTCCCGAGGTTGGGGCCATGAATTTGCACAAGACACCCCTCCTGGCTAATAGAAAAGTGTTGGTTCAGCTTGTCGACTTTTGTTACTTGGGTTTCTTTACTGCACATGATTGCGGAACCTATCACAGCATTAGGTAGCTATGATGCCATCCAAAATAATTTTCTTCCTCCAGGCAACTGTTTTCCTCCTCTCCACCGCCTGCCTGAAAACCATAAACCCCCCTCCTCTCTCCGGTTTCCCCTTCCCGCAACCCTTTCGAGACTGGCGCTCAATTCACGTATGTGAAGTCGATGAAACGCTGATTGAAGACGAATTGGCCCGCTTCAACACCTTCGCGGACGCTTTCCTCGAAGACACGTCCGAAAAAACAAAACTCCCTAAGAAAAAACGGGTTGACTCCCTGAAACTCGCCCCGCAAATCAAACCCTTGCTCGACGGCTTTGGAAACCTCATCTTCCAAAGCCCAAGCTGCGCCTTTTCTAAAAATACTCGGATGACGAGCCTGGTCCGCCGCAGCGCCGGACTCCTCTCCCTCTCCCGTCAACGCCTCGAACAAGCCCCCGCACTCATTAAACTGCTCGAAGAGGGCTGGGAAGACTCAACAATAGAGAAAGACTTTATTAAAAAAGCTTTCGAGGAATGGTGCCCCCCTCCCGGACAACGCAGCCCCGTCCCGGATATTTATTATGTCTCCGAAAATGAAACGCTCCGCAAAAGATGGCTGTTTTGCGACGGCGCCGAAATGATTGCCGAGCCCGGAAAAGAACTCTCCCTCACCTTCCCAAACAACCCCCCTCGCAATTCTCGAAGCTACCCGAGAGGCCTCTATCGAGAAGTGGCCGAAAGCTACCCGGACAGCCAAATTCGTCGCCCCCCCAAATCCAACAACTCTCCCAAGGGAAAAACACCATGAGTAAATCTCTCGCAATGGTTTTGGCCGGAGGTGCAGGAACACGCTTGGAGCCTTTGACACGAGAACGCGCCAAACCTGCCGTGCCTTTCGGCGGACGCTACCGCATCATCGACTTCTGCCTCTCCAATTTTGTCAATTCAGGAATTTATAAAATTAAAGTCCTCACCCAATATAAGTCCGACTCCCTCAATAACCACCTCTCCCGCGCCTGGCGAATGGCTGCCTTCGTCGGCCACTACTGCGAGCCTGTCCCCGCACAAATGCGTACGGGAGGAGACTGGTATAAAGGCTCCGTCGACGCCATCTTCCAAAACCTCAACCTCATCTCCGACGAGCAGCCAGAGCATGTGTATGTCTTCGGCGCTGACCATATTTATATTATGGACGTCGAGCAAATGGCGTCCTTCCACCGCCAAAACCAGGCAGACTGTACGGTCGCAGCCATCCCCGTTCCCATTGAAGAGGGCTCCCAATTCGGCATCATCGACGTCGACACCAACGGCGCCATCCGCAACTTCCTCGAAAAACCCAAAAACCCTCCCCCCATGCCCAATAACCCTAAAATGTGCTTGGCCTCCATGGGTAACTACCTCTTCAATACTTCTGTCCTCGTGGACGAAGTCATTCGGGATGCGAAAGACCCCAACTCCTCTCATGACTTCGGCAAATCCATCCTCACCAAATTGCACAAACACGCCCGCGTCTATGCCTATGACTTCGCAAGCAACATCGTCCCAGGCCAAACCCAAAACGAGCGCGGCTATTGGCGCGACGTCGGAAACATCGACGCCTATTATGCCGCCAACATGGACACCATCGCCGTGGAGCCCGTCTTTAACCTCTATAACCAACAATGGCCTATACAGGCTTATATCGCCAGCTTGCCTCCAGCTAAATTCGTCTTCGCGGACTTCGACCAAAACCGCGCAGGCTATGCCACGGACAGCATGGTGAGCGAAGGCTGCATCATTTCAGGCGGACGCGTCGACCGCTCCATCCTCTCCCCCAAAGTACGCATCAACTCCTATTCCGAAGTCTCTGACTCCATCCTCATGGAAAATGTCGAAGTCGGACGACATGCCATTATTCGCAAAGCCATTATTGACAAAAACGTCACCATCCCCCCCAAAACCACCATCGGCGTGGACTTGGAAGAAGACCGAAAGCGCTTTCATGTTACCGACAGCGGTATTGTCGTCATTGCCAAAGGTACACACATCGACTGAGACACCCCTCTCCCCTATATGCCCCCTCCACCAGCCCCACCGCTGCCCCCAAAACTTGGCAAGCCTGGGCTTGTCCTTCTGGGGGGTGGGTTTGTTGAGTTTCGAAGCCCTGGCTCATATAGGCGCCGGGCTTTGTCTTCTCGCTGTATTTTGGGCGCGCCCACCGTGGACGCAACTCAAAAAAGCCGCCCATGCCTGGCGTTGGCTTCTGGCCTTCATCCTCTGGGCCTGCCTCGGCCCCTGGTGCTTGGGTTATGTCCCCAAAGGCTCCGGCGTTGGGCGCTTGTTGCTGCTTTTGGCGCTCCCTGTGGCCGCCTATGCCTTCTTTCTGGCCGGCCCCAAGTGGACACAACGCGTGCTCCTTGGCAGCATGGCTTTGTGGTTGCTGTCTTGTCTGGTTGCGGCCTTCCAACATTTCGGCCTCTGGCCTTCGGAAGAATGGTTCTCCTCCCTCCCCCCTCTCAAAAGCAACTTCTACCGCGTCTATGAGGAAGTCCCTGGGCAGCCCGGCCGCTATATGGCGGGGGGACTTTTGTTTCACCGGCTGAAATTTGCCACCGTCGGCAGTCTCTTCTCCCTGCTGAGTTTGGGGCTTGCACTCTTCTCCACTCAACACCGCTGGCATTGGGTTGCTGTTTGTGTGCTGGGAGCCTTCTCTGTCGTTTGGTTTCCTTTCGCGCGTATGGCCGCACTCTCTTTGTGCTTGGCTTTGGCTTTTCAACTTTTGCTTGGAATGCCCAAACGCAAACTGGCCCTGCTGTGTGTTTGTGGCCTTGTTTTGGCCTCTGCCTTGGCCCTCACGTTGAATGAGGGCCTGCGTCACCGCGTCGTTTCTTCGCTGAGCAATGCAGGCAGCGGAAACCGCATCGCCCTTTGGCATTCAGGCTGGCGCGCCGTCCAATCCTCACCCCTGGTTGGCGTCGGCGCAGGCAAGTTTCGTCCAGCTGCATTCCCTTCGGAGGACATGCCCTCCACCGTGAAAGAGCACCCAGGAAAAGCCCACAACCAAGCGTTGACTGTTGCGGCTGAAAGTGGCCTCCTGGGTTTGTTGCTCGCATTCATGGCGTTCTTTTCTTTGGCCAAAAACTTTTGGCGTCAACAGCACTTTGGCACAACCGGGTTGAGCATTCTGCTTTTTTTCGCCTTGCTCAGCCTCATGCATGACCCTCTCTTTCAAGACGTCATTATTTTGGCCTTCACGTGGGCAGCGGGGGTTTGCCTGGCTCTTGCCAAGCCGACAGTCGCAAAAGCCGCTCATCCACAAAAGCCAACATCTGCTCCTTCTGCTTCTCCTCCATAAACGCGGCCTCAAAACCATTGCGCGCCACAACACACAACTCTGCAATGCTCAGGCCCATTTCAAAATATGCGCGCGCATATTCTCTGGAGAGTGTGGTGTCCGAAACCAAACGGTTGTCCGTGTTCAGCGTTGCACACATTCCTTGGCGAATAAAACGCTTCAACGGGTGGCTTTTCATGTCAGCAACCGCTGCGGTTTGCACGTTGGAAGTTGGACAACACTCCAAAGGAATGCGCCTCTTCAAAACCTCCTCCTCCACAACCACATCCTCCACCAGGCGAACGCCATGCCCAAGGCGACAAGCTTTCAACATGTGCAGGGCTTCACGTATGGAGTCCGCCCCCGCAGCTTCTCCTGCGTGTATTGTTATGGGAAGCCCAAGCTGCAAAGCCCTTTCAAAAGCAAGTTTGTGCGGCGAGCCTGGAAATTGCGCTTCCCCTCCTGCCAAGTCAAAAGCCACAACACCTTTTCCCAAAAACGGACCGGCAACTTCTGCAAGCGCCATGGAAGTCTCCAAAGGGAAATGCCGCAGAGTGCAAACAATAACGCCAAAGGCAATGCCATATTTCTGCTTGGCTCTCCCAAGCCCCCGCAACACCGCTTCAACAACTTCATCCAAACGCATGCCTCTTTCTGTGTGCAGCGCCGGAGAATAACGCACCTCAAGGTAGCCAACGTTTTCTTGGTGTGCATCCTCGGCCAACTCAAAGGCAATGCGCTCCAGCGAGGCCGCGTCTTGCAACACGGACAGCGTCGTTGAAAACACACGTAAATAGTCTGCGAGGTTTTCGCAGGGCATTCCCAATTTCAATGCACGCTTCAATTCTTCGGGAGAATGGCTTGCCAAAGGAATGTTTTGTTCCTTCGCCAAATCCACCAAAGTTTGAATTCTCAGGCTCCCATCCAAATGGCAATGCAAATCCGCCTTCGGCAACTCCAAAAACCACGGCTCCAAAATTTCATTCATTGTTTCTCCCATTCATGCAAGTTGCAAAAACCTCGCAATCACTGTTTTGACACCGACGGTTTCAAAACGGACAGTCAACTTCGCGTTGGCACCCATTCCGCTGGAAGAAAGCACCTTCCCCTTTCCAAACTGTGCATGGAAGACACGCGCTCCCACGGGGTTGTCTGTGTGCTGGGAGTAGTCCTCGCTGCAATAGTCCTCGCCTTTCACCACGCGCCAACCCGGAGAGTGTTGTTTGGACGCCTGTGGGGTGGGCGGTTTTTGCGTCAACATGGGGTGGGGCTCAAAGAGGTGCTGGGGGACATCCAACAAAAAGCGCGAGGGCGCATTAAAGCGGAGCTCTCCAAACAGAGTCCTGCTTTGGGCCAAGCTGAGGAATAACTTCTTGCGCGCACGCGTAAACCCCACGTAGCAAAGCCGGCGCTCCTCCTCCATCTCCTCCTCGTCTGCTTCAACCCCTGTCGCCCTCCGGTGGGGGAAAACCTCTTCCTCCATCCCCGTCATAAATACCACGTCAAACTCCAAACCCTTGGCCGCATGCAACGTCATCAACGAAACCTTCCCCTGTCCGTCTTCTGTGTCCACTTCACTCAACAAACTCATCTGCTCCAAAAAAGCTTCCAGCGGAGGCAAACTTTCCAATGCGTCGTCAGCAACAACTGCACTTGAGGCCGCATGGTTTTTGTCAAACTCCAAAGCGGCAGAAACCAACTCCCTCAAGTTGTCCGCCCGCCCTTGGGCTTCTTCTCCACCTTCTTGCATCAAATTTGAGAGCAACCCCGTTTCCTGGAGCATATGTTCTGCAGCCACGGCTGCGGGTGGGCTTTCTTTGGCAAACAAAATGAGGCCCCCAAGCAACTGGGAAAAAGCAACAATGCGTTTTTTCGCCAAAGCGTTCAGCCCCTCAACCTCCTCGTGCTCCAACAAAGCTTCATAGAAGGAAATTCCTTTCTTGCGTGCATGGCCAAGCAACCTTTCTATGGTGGTGTCGCCTATGCCTCGCGTAGGAATGTTGACAATGCGCAACACGTCCACATCCGAGTAGGGGTTTGCCATCACCCTAAAATAGGCAATGGCATCCTTCACCTCTGCGCGCTCCCAAAAACTGCGGCCTGCCAACAACACATAGGGCACACGCGCCATGCGCAGGCTTTCTTCCAAAACTCGGCTTTGCGCATGCGTTCTGAAAAAAACCGCCACCTCCGAAAGAGGAATGCCCTCCGCCTTTGACAGCTTGTGAATGCGCAACACAACCTCTTGGGCTTCCACACGCTCGTTGTGCGCAACAACCATGCCCACAAGAGGGCCCTTATCTCTTTCAGTCCAAAGCCTCTTGCCCATGCGTCGACGGTTCTTCGAAATGACGGCATGGGCCGCATCCAAAATGTTTTGGAAGGAGCGGTAATTCTGTTCCAACTTAATGAGTTTGGCGCCTGGGTAGGCCTCTGAAAATCCCAGCAAGTTTCTCACATCCGCACCACGCCAACGGTAAATGCTCTGGTCATCATCCCCAACAACAACCAAATTTCCTTCAGGAGGCACCAACAACTTCAACAAACTCCATTGCACAGCATTCGTGTCTTGGAATTCATCCACGAGGACGTGCCTAAACTTATGCTGGTATTTTTGGCGAAGCGCTTCGTTGTCGCGAAGCAGCTTCACCCACAAAACCATGAGGTCTCCAAAATCCACCGCACTGGCACGCGTCAACTGTTTTTGGTAAAGCTCATAGAGGCGTTTTTGGAAATGCCACCTCTTCAACCTGCGCTCCGCCCTGGTGGACAGGCCGCCCTCTGCCCCCTCCAAGAGAAATGCCTCCTCCGGCTCCTCTCCCAATTCCTCGGGAAGTTTTCCCTCATTCTTCTGCTTGTCAATAAACCCCAACATGTCCCTGGGAGACAAGTTGTATTCCTCCGCATTCATCTCCCTCAACAAACGCCGAAGCAGGGAAAGCTGGTCTGCCTCATCATAAATAACAAAGGAGCGCGACAAACCCACAGCCTCGCTTTCCGTGCGCAACACCCTCGCCGCAGCGGAATGGAAAGTGGAAACCCAAAGCGCGTCTGCCGCCGCCCCCAACAACTTTGAAAGCCGCTCCTTCATCTCCCTGGCCGCTTTGTTTGTAAACGTTACGGCAAGTATTTGCCAAGGCATGACGTGGTGGTTTTGCACCAAATGCGCAATGCGGTGCGTCAATACGCGCGTCTTCCCACTGCCAGCCCCTGCCAAAATGAGCATGGGGCCATTCTCAAACAACACAGCCTCTTTTTGGGGAGAGTTGAGGCTTTCAATAAAACCTGTGGGCATGGCCATAGGCTGTTAGCATAAGCTTTGGCGCTTGGAAGACGGTTTTGCAATTTTGCCCAACTTCTGCCACAAACCAAAGCCAATGCCCCTGCCCAAACACACTCCCTCCCCGGACAAAACCCTCTTCCTCTGTACGTTGGGTTGCCCCAAAAACCAAGTTGACTCGGAAATTCTCCTGGGCAGCCTCCAGTCCGAGGGGTGGCATTTTGTGAGAAATGCGGAGCAAGCACGCGTCATCCTCGTTAATACTTGCGCTTTCATCGGCCCAGCCAAGGAAGAGTCCGTGGACAAAATATTGGAGCTTGCCCAACATAAAAAACAGGGGCGCTGCGAAACGCTGGTTGTCCTCGGCTGCCTCGCTCAACGCTATGGAGAAGTTTTGGCAAAAGAAATGCCCGAGGTGGACTATTTTTTGGGGACTTCAAGCGCCACACAACTGGCACCCTTGCTTGCACAAAAAGACAAACGCCAGGAGCGCCTTCATGTGAGAGAGCCCCTCTTCCTGCAAAATGCCCAAACCCCTCGCGTCAACACCCTCTCCCCCTATTCTGCTTATTTAAAAATTGCAGAAGGTTGCGACAACGCTTGCAGCTTTTGCATTATTCCAAAACTGCGAGGGCCCTTGCGCTCACGCAGCATTGCGGACTTGCTGGGCGAGGCAGAAAGGCTGCTGAATGAAGGCGTCAAGGAGCTTATTCTCGTTGCTCAGGACACCACTGCCTATGGCATGGACTTGCCAGGCAAACCCAAACTTGAAACCCTGCTGGCACAGTTGAGTCAACTGCCTTTTGCGTGGATTCGCTTGCTATATGCATACCCGCGTGTCCTCACCCCAAGCTTTGTCCGCCTCATGGCCGACACCCCCAATATCGCCCGCTATATGGACATGCCTACACAACATGCCTCGGACACATTGTTGCGCGCTATGAGACGCGGCAGGGACAGCGCCTTTCTCAAAACCATGTTGGCGGAGCTCCGAGAAGCCATTCCAAACTTGGTGCTGCGTACCAGCGTTATTGTCGGCTTCCCCGGAGAAAGCGAAGAGGACTTCCAAACCTTGCTTCGCTTTATTGAGGAAATTCGGTTTGAGAGGCTTGGCGCCTTTGTTTATTCCGACGAAGAAGGTACGGCGAGTTTCTTGCTGCCCAACAAAGTGCCCTCCAAAACCAAAAACCAACGCCACAAAAAATTAATGTTGGCACAACAGCGCATTCACAAAACACACAACCAACAACTCGTCGGCCAAACCCTCCCTGTGCTGGTTGAAGGGAGAAGCGAGGAGAGTGAGCACCTGTTGGTGGGTAGGCATGAGGGCCAGGCACCTGAAATTGACGGGCTTGTTTATATTAATGACGGTGAAGCCAAAGTGGGCGACATTTGTCCTGTGCGTATTGGCCAAGCTTTTGAGTATGACTTGCTGGGCTGCGCGCAGAGAGAGAGGGCCCCCTAATGGAAGCCACCCCCCCAGCCTCCCTGCTGTCCTTTTTGCCCACCCCCCCCCAGGGAAAAAACCCGAAAGAGTTTGCCTTCGACGGCTTTCTCAATTTTGTGAAAGCCCAGGGCCTCTCCCTCTATGCAGAGCAAGAAGAAGCCATTTTGGAGTTGTTTTCCGGCAAACACCTCATTCTCTCAACCCCCACAGGCTCCGGCAAGTCCCTGGTGGCCCTTGCTTTGCACACTTTCGCCTTCGCCGAAGGCAAAACCAGCTTTTATACTTGCCCCGTTAAGGCACTCGTCAACGAAAAGTTTTTCGCCCTCTGTGAAGCCTTTGGCCCGGAAAACGTCGGCCTCCTGACAGGTGACGCAACCGTCAACCCCAAAGCACCCGTCATTTGTTGCACCGCAGAAATTTTGGCCAACCTCTGCCTTCGCGAGGCACGCTTGTTTGCCGACGTCGTCATTATGGACGAATTCCATTATTTCGGCGACAAGGAGAGAGGCACTGCTTGGCAAATTCCCCTCATTTCCCTGCCGGAAACACAATTCCTCCTCATGTCCGCCACGCTGGGTGACATGTCCTCGCTTGCCCACTGGCTGGAAACCAAAACCGGCCAGGCCGTCGCCCAAATACGCAGCAACACCCGGCCCGTCCCCCTGGAGTTTTCCTATTCCACCTTGCCTCTGCATGAAACCATTCAACAACTGCTGCGCGAAAACAAAGCCCCTGTTTACCTCGTCGGGTTTACGCAACGCAACGCGGCGGACGCTGCACAAAACCTGCTCTCCATTGACTTTCTCCCCAAAGCCGACAAGGACAAACTCAAAGAGGCTTTGGTGGGCTTTCGCTTTGACACGCCTTTTGGGAAGGAGCTTTGCAAACTGCTTCGGCATGGCGTCGGCCTGCACCATGCAGGCTTGCTTCCCAAATACCGTCGCCTGGTGGAGCGCTTGGCCCAACAGGGCCTGCTGAAGGTGGTTTCAGGGACGGACACCCTGGGGGTGGGCGTCAACATTCCCATACGTACGGTGCTGCTGACACAACTTTGCAAGTTTGACGGCGAAAAAACGGCCGTCCTCTCTGTGAGGGACTTTCTGCAAATTGCAGGGAGGGCGGGGCGTAGGGGGTTTGACGAGAGGGGCTTTGTGGTTGCACAAGCCCCAGCGCACGTTATTGAAAACCTCAAACTCTCCCAAAGGCGCGCCGAAGGCAAAAAGGTGGTTATGCAAAAACCCCCCACCAAAGGCTATGCGCATTGGGACGACAAAACCTTTGAGCGTTTGCAAACCCAACCCTGTGAAACTTTGCTTGCACGCTTTGAGTTAAACCACGGCCTGCTTATTCAACTCTTGCAGGCATGGGAGGCTTCCTCTGTGGGAGGCTATGCCAAACTGGTGGAGTTGGTTTTGTCCTCAATGAATTCTCCTGTGCAAAAACTCAACTTGCTGCGCCAAGCCAAAGTGTTGCTGGCCTCCCTCGTTGAGGCGGGTTTGCTGACAGTTGAAAGGCGCAGCAAACAGGGGCCTGCGAGGCTTGCTTTGCAGCCTGGCTTGCAAAAGGACTTTTCCCTCAACCACAGCCTCTCCCTGTTTCTCCTCGCCTGCCTCCCTTTTTTGGACACCCACGCCCCCAGCCATGCCATGGACGTCCTCTCTGCTACTGAAAGCATTCTCGAAAACCCCCTCCCCATTTTGCATGCACAACTCAACCAACTTAAAACCCAAAAAATAGCGCTCCTCAAAGCCGACGGCATTCCCTTTGAGGAGCGCATGGAAGCTTTGGAAAAACTCGAATGGCCCAAACCCCTGGCGGACTTCCTCTATGCCACCTTCAACACTTTCGCCAAAGCCCACCCCTGGCTTTTGAGAGACAATATACGCCCCAAGTCCGTCGCGAGGGAGTTGTTTGAGAGGGGCATGTCCTTCAACGAGTATATACGTGAGTTGGGCCTCGCACGCAGCGAGGGCCTCCTCCTGCGTTATGTGGCCCAAACCTATAAAACCCTCCTGCAAAACATTCCCTCCTCCCAACGCAACGAGGACAGCGAGGAAATTCTCACCTTCCTGCATACCTTGCTTGGCCAGGTGGACAGCAGCCTCCTGGAAGAGTGGGAAGGCATGCGTATGCCCACGCCTCCAACAGGGCCCATGCCCGCACAACCTACCAACACCGTTGTGGAACTCACCCCCGCGGCTTTGGCCAAAGACAAAAAGGCCTTGCTGCGCCGTATACGTGTGGAGGTGCACCTCCTTTCTCGCCAGTTGGCCCTAGGGCAATGGGAGGAGGCGGCGCTTTGCCTCGGAGAAAACGCGGGTTGGGAGGCCAAGGCCCTGGAGGAGGCGGTGTCCCCCTTCCTCAAAGCCTATGGCCCCTGGAATTTGACGCCCCTGGCCCGCCAGGCCCAGTGGACACGCCTGGAAACAGGCCCCTCCCCCCGGCACTTTCTGGTTTTTCATACACTCCTGAATGCCGAGGGAGAGGTGGAGGGTACATTGGAGGGAGAGGTGGACTTGTCTACCGAAAGTTTTGCTTCAGGCCCACTCTTTTTGTTGAAAAGAATTCACCTCAACTAGGCCCTCTTGCAGCTTGACATTGAGGCGAAACAGCCTTTAGTGCCGTGCATGAAAAAATTGGGCATTGAAGGTTTTAGTTTTGAGTCGCTCCACCAACCTGCGGGCCTTGCACGCCTCTATGAGGCTTTTTTGCAAAGCCTGCAACAGGAGGACTTGCCCCTCTCCCAAGCCTTTGCAACCTTGCGTGCACAGGGCGAAAACCTCTGCGAAACACCTCAAACCTCCCAAACCCTCATGGGCGTCGCCCGCCACTATGGCCACTTCGTCTCCCGCCTCTTTGGCATTGAGGAGGCCGTTGCCGCCCAAAAGCAGGCCCTGTTGTTTGAAAACATGCTGGCACAGTTTAGGCGCGAGTTTGTTGCAAGGCGCGTCTTCAAAAAAGGCCAGGCCCCCTTCCATGACGAGCATGACATGGCCTATTGGCAAAACCATGCACGGCTTCTGCTTGAAAAAGCTTTCGGCTTTTCCGGCGACGACGAGGAGGCCGCTTTTGCACAGGCTACCCTCAAACTCCTGGAAACCAGCAAAAACTTGGGCGCCACCCCCACAGAGGAAGCGGCCAAGGCAAACGCCTTCGTCCATACTTTGAAAGCGGCCCTCAAACCCGAGGGCCTTGCCCAACCTGAGTTTGCCAAACTGCTTTTGGAAGAAAATGCAGAAGCCTCCCTCAAAGGCCTGCTGCAATTTTGCGAGGACTATTGCCGCAAACGCCACGCTATGGGCACCGCTTGTGCCCCTTGGGAAACGTTGAAGCTTCCTTCCCCCGTGGACTTTGGCGCCCTCATAGAGGCGGAAACCTCCACCTCCTCCTCTGCCCCTTCCCTCCACGCCCCCGCCCACCAACTCATACGCAGGCAAGGGTTTCACCTCACTGACAAACGAGGAAACCCACGCAAAATAAGCTGCACCCTTGACGACTGCGTCTTTTGCCATGAGCGCAACAAGGACAGTTGCCGCAAAGGCTTTCTCCAAAAAGCCGAAGACGGCAGCATGCAGCCCAAAAAAGGCCCCCTGGGTGTCCCCCAAACAGGTTGCCCCTTGGACGAGCATATTTCAGAAGCGCACAGGTTGAGGCAGGAGGGGGAGGTTGTCGCCGCACTGGCCATGGTGGCCATTAACAACCCTCTGTGCGCCGGCACCGGACACCGCATTTGCAATGACTGCATGCGCGCTTGCATTTTCCAAAAGCAGGAGCCTGTCAACATTCCCCTCGTTGAAACCAATACGTTGACGGACGTGCTGAGCCTTCCTTGGGGCGTTGAAATTTATGCCCTCATGACGCGCTTTAACCCAATGAATTTGAAAAGGCCGTTTATGCTGCCTCCCCGCGGCCAAAACGTCCTCGTGGCAGGGCTTGGCCCCGCAGGTTATACGCTATGCCACTACCTGGCCAATGAGGGCTTTGTGGTGGCCGGTGTGGACGGCCTCAAACTCGAGCCCCTTCCGGACGCATGGACAGGAAAAAACGGCCACGCCTTGGAGCCCATTGAAAGCCTGCAAACCCTTTGGACAACACTGGACAAAAGGCGTGTGCGCGGTTTTGGCGGCGTCTCGGAATATGGCATTACGGTGCGCTGGGACAAAAACTTCCTCACCCTCTTGCAACTTATTTTGACGCGCCACTCCAACATTGCCCTGTTTGGCGGCGTCCGCCTGGGGGGGACTTTGCGCATTGAGGACGCCTGGCAACTCGGCTTCCACCATGTGGCACTCGCCACAGGTGCAGGCAAACCCACCCTGGTGCCCATGCAAAACAACCTGCTGCGCGGCATGCGCACCTCCTCGGACTTTCTCATGGGGCTTCAGCTTTCAAGCGCTTTCAAAAGCGAAAGCATGGCCAACTTGCAAATACAACTGCCGGCCATTGTTATTGGAGGCGGGCTGACGGCCATTGACACGGTGACGGAGTTGTTGGCCTATTACCCGGTGCAGGTGGAAAAAGCCCTCTCTCAGTTTGAGCTTTTGTGCGCCGAAATGGGCGAAGAGGCCGTGCTTTCAAAACTCGACGCTGAAGAGCAAGCCATTCTCCAAACCTTCCTCAAACACGGCAAACTGCTGCGCGAAGAAAAAGCGCGCGCCCACAAAGCCAACGAGGCACCCAACTTCCTCCCTCTGCTGAAAGCCTGGGGGGGGGTGAAGCTTTGCTACCGCCGCACCCTCAAGGACTCGCCGGCCTATAGGATGAACCACGAGGAAATTAACCACGCCCTGGCCGAAGGCATGGAGGTGTGTGAGTTGCTCAGCCCAACAGCGGCCCTCGCTGATGATTTTGGCGCCGTCAAAGCCCTCAAGTTTGAGCAAATGCAATTTGTGGACGGCAAATTGTCCGGCACAGGCAAGCATGTGGAGTTGCCTGCACGCAGCGTGTGCATTGCCGCGGGCACTTCTCCCAACACGGTTTATGAGAAGGAGCACAAGGGCACTTTCCAACTCAACGAGAAGTCCGGCTATTTCCAAACCTTCAAACTGTGTAACCAGGGAGAGGCCCTCTCTCTGGAGGCCACCTCCCCTGCAGACAAACGCGGCTTCTTCACCTCCTATGTGCAAAAACCCGAAGGCCAAAACGCTGAAGCGCCTTTGCGTCTGGTTTCGGTTTATGGCGACAACCACCCAGGCTATGCCGGCAACGTCGTCAAAGCCATGGCCTCGGCCCGCGACGGACACCACCAACTGGTGGCGTTGTTTGCCAAACAACGCAAAGCGCGCGAAAGCCAAAACCCCGCAGAGTGGGAAACGCAAAAACAAACGCTGTTTGCCAAACTGGAGGACATGCTGCTTCCAGAGGTTGTGGCCCTCCACCGCCTCACCTCCAATATTTTTGAGGTTGTCCTTCGCGCCCCCATGGCCGCCAAACGCTTCCAACCCGGACAATTCTTCCGCCTGCATAATTTTGAGAAAGACGCGAAACTCCACATGGGCAAACGCTTGTCCATGGAGGGTGTCGCACTGACAGGCGCTTGGGTGGACGCCGACAAAGGACTCGTCTCCGTCATTGCTTTGGAGCTTGGCGTCTCCAGCAAGTTGTGCGCCCATTTGAAGGTTGGGCAACGTGTTGTGTTGATGGGCCCCACGGGGGAGCCTACGGAAATACCACTCAAGGAAACCGTTTTCCTCGCAGGCGGCGGTTTGGGCAATGCGGTGCTGTTTTCCATTGGACAGGCACTCAAAACCGCAGGCTGCCGCGTCACCTATTTCGCCGGCTTCAAACACGCCAAGGACACCTATAAAATGGAGGAGGTGGAGAGGGCCGCGGACGAGGTGGTGTGGAGTGTGGATGATGGGGAGCTTATTGCGCCCAGGCGTGCGCAGGACAAAACCTTCAAAGGCAACATTGTGCAGGCCATGGAGGCCTATGTGGAGGGTGCTTTGGGCACAAACCTCGTCCAACCCGGCGAGGTGGACCGCATTATTGCCATTGGCTCCGACAGGATGATGATGGCGGTGAAAGCGTCGCGCAAAGGCAAGCTTTCAACCTTCCTCAAACCCACCCACCAGGCCATTGGCTCCATTAACTCGCCCATGCAGTGTATGATGAAGGAAATTTGCGCGCAGTGCCTGCAACGCCATGTGGACATTCGCACCGGCAAAGAGAGTTTCGTCTTCAGTTGCTTCAACCAGGACCAGGCCCTTGACGCCGTGGACTTCGCTTTCTTGCACTCGCGCCTCAAAGTCAACTCCGTGCAGGAAAAACTGGCGGACATGTCCTTGCCCATTTTGAAGGCTGCGCCGCCTGTTTAAGGTTTTGTTTTTTGGGCCGGTTGTTTGGTTGCCAACTGACAATGTTTTTATGGGCCTGCGGCCCGGGCCATTTTTTGAAATGTTTCTCTTTGCCCTCCGAGCGTTGTTCTCTTTGGGCCTGCGGCCCGGGCTTTCTCGCCCTTCGGGCGTTGTTCTCTTCTGGGCCTGCGGCCCGAGCTTTTTTGCCCTCCGGGCATTCTGCCTCCGGCGGGGAACTTTTTGCTCGCCCAAAAAGTTCCTCAAAAACGGCTCCCTCCGGTGGCCCTGCGGGGCCTTGGCCTCACTTGCGCCCCTCTTGGGGCTTTCCTCTTCCACGCCCATCAGCGAGGGTCGCGGGGCCACGTGCAAAACTTGGGGGGTGTCAGCAGTGCCGTTTGAAGCCACCTCGGAAAATATGCCTCACCCACAACCCTCCTGGGGCCATTCGAAACAGCCTCGAAAAA
>Ga0209755_10004485_pt1 | contig 16501 bp, 8 predicted proteins | sample TergutCo191P1_FD_187301 | JGI IMG/M metagenome (GOLD analysis project Ga0209755, IMG submission 187301) | Cornitermes sp. P1 segment gut microbial communities from Petit-Saut dam, French Guiana - Co191P1 (SPAdes) (version 2) | ecosystem: Host-associated > Arthropoda: Insects > Digestive system >... | reverse complement strand
ATTCTGCTTAATATAATCGGTCATATTATTTTTGCAGTCATCTTTAATGATACAACTGATTGTTTGCTGTTCGTTTTTCTTTTTTTCCAGTAAAATGATGTTTACATCAACTGTTGCGGATTCAAAAACCTTTTGCCCCGCAAAATCAATTAGTATTCTTGGATTTGTGTTATTTGCAAAGAAATTTCTTGTTTTTTCGCCGTAAGCTGCTCTCATCCATTTGTTAGAAGTGATAAAACATAAATAGCGTTTTTCTTTCAGCAATTTATAACCGCATTCATAGAAGAGCTGATATATATCACCTGAACGGCTAAAACATTCATACCCTATCCTGCTATATATGTCCGCAAGCTCGCCATGGTTGTCCTGTAATTGGATGTACGGCGGATTTCCGATTATTACGTCAAAGCCGGCAAAATCTCCGTTGTCATTTAACACCTCGGGAAATTCAAAACGCCATTCAAAAGCATTTTCATAAATAACATTATTATTAAATTCTTCAATTTGCTGTTCAATCTCCTTAATCTTTTGCGCTATTTCGTTTATTCGTTTTTCTTTTTTAGCCTGTTCCTGAGGAGAAAGAATGAAAAGCTCACCTTGAGTTAAAGACGCTAATTCAGCGAGAAATCTGCCTTTCTTAATGCTGAGCGCGCTATTATTTATGACACCGCCTCTAAAATTATCTTTAATCGCCTTTATCAGATTTTCAAGTTCCTGTTTTTCATTTTTTGCGGTAGCGTATTTATATTTTTGTACTGCCTCTTGATAATTTTTTACAGTATATTTTAATTTTGATAACTCGGCTTTTAAATCTATATCTAAATCAAAACGGCTGATTAAACTGTTTCCGCATTTGATATTAATATCCAAATTTGGAAGCGTTTCCAGTTCGTTATAGCCGCTCTCTTCCGTATAAAAAGTATTTTTAAGCAATTCAATCCAAAGTCTGAGACGGCATATTTTTACCGAGTTAGGATTTATGTCAACGCCAAAAAGAGAACCTTCAATGATACGCCGCTTTTCTTTAAATATTGTTTCCTGTATTCGCCTGCTTTCAGCATTGTTTACATTATACACAAAAAAATTACGATCTTCATCGAAAATCATTAATTCGTCATTTACAACATCCGCAGTAAAGTTTTTAAGCCTGACACCTTTTGAATCGGCGAGTATACCTAAATCACTTTTTACGGCGATAATCTCATTCAACGCTGAAACAAGAAAGTGCCCCGATCCAACCGCAGGATCGCAAATCGTAATACTGTTAATGATATCGTTTGCCTCTTTTATGTCTGCAATACTTTTATTATCAACATAGTTTTTTAGTTCATCAAAACTTTTAACTTTCCAATTTTTTAATTCGTTGAATTTATCAATAACAACCTGACGAATAGCTTCGCGGCAAATATAAGTAGTAATAAAACCGGGAGTAAAAAATGAACCGTCTTTGTAGCCGTTAATCTTTTCAAATATTAAACCTAAAACTGACGCGCTGATCAATGTCTTGTTTTCTTCCTGTATTTCTTCGGAACCTTCACTGGAAAAGTCATAGGCTTCCAAAAAGTCAAAAATATATTTTAGTGTATTGATCTTGCCTTTTTGTTTGTTCCCTGAATTATCTTTTAATACCGTTCCCGAAAAAACCGGTATTTCTGTTTCAGGCAGATTTGCAGCAGAAAAGTATTTCTTTTCTGTTTCGGTCATATCAAAAAGAGAACTGTTTAGATAAGGAATATTTTTAAAACGATTTTTAATTGTATCCGGTCTGTTCTTTAATTCCAATGCAAGAACCTTAAAAAATAATGTATTAAGGTCTGTATAATTTTTTACTTTTTCAATATTTAAAAACGCGTAATCGGCATTTCCCTTTCTATAACTGAGCTGCTGGCTCTCCAATAATTTAAGAAACAATATACGGTTAATCCATGTAATAGTCAGTTCAAGCGCAATATCGAATAATTCATTTTCTTTAAGCGGATAATCAGATAACTGAAAAATTGTATTCTCTATCAGTGAACCTTCTTTGCGTTCGCCTTCCTTGTTTCGTACAATTATTTTTTTCCCTCCGTCTTTTTCTTCAGATAAACCAAGAAGGTAAAGCAATTCCGTATAAAATACTTGATTAAGAGTGTTGCTGTCATTGACAAAAGGCAGTTTTAATAGATGTTCCGGTGAAAACAACTTATAAAGACTTATAAGTTTATTATCCTTGTCCTTATTTGTATCACGGATAATCGATTCGTAATCGGTAATATTAAAATACGTGTATGACAATTCATTTTGTTTTTTTTCAATAGCAGGAGAAGCTATCTTGGTATAGAAGAAATCTGTATTTTTTCCGGGCAGAGCGCCGTTCTTATATTCATCATAAAGCTCTATAAGTTTTTTATCCTGAGAAAAAACATGGAAAAAATTTTGAGCGTCAAAAATAAACCATTCTATTGTATTAGTGACTATGAGATGTTTTAACTCAACATTTTTATTATCAATGGTTTCACGGAAATAATACAGTAATAATTCCTGTAAGGATTTAGCGTTTAGATTCTCCTTACTTATCATCTCATGCTTGTTTCCCGGCTTCTTCGCTTCAATAATGACTCCAACAGATGTTTTCGCGTCACTGCCGGTATGGATAACCAAATCCATCCGCTCTTTAGTATTAACAAAATAGTTTTCACCATAATATGTTTTCTTCAAAAAATCCGAGATAAGATTTTTTAAGAATTCTTCGGATTCGTCAGGACTGGTTTTTATCCGATCAAGAAGGTTAATAAAATTATTTTTGAATTGCTCAATGGCGGCTCTCTCGGGGCGAACCTTTATAAACGCCTTATTCAGAGCCTCTTTGATTTGTACTTCAGGCATGGTCTACCTCAAAACCTTCACCCCCACTTCACGAATCATCGATCTCTCTGCTGTTGTATCCCTCTCTCCTTCGGTGTATTCAACACTGACGCTAGCGGAAGCGTCGCCTGAGCCGAGGGTGATGGGCGTGCGGTAGTAAACCAGATTTTCCCAGCGCAGGGTTGCTTCGAGGATGAGTGTGTAATTTCCGTTGGGGACAGAGGCGCCTTTTGAGTCGGTGCCGTCCCATGTGTAGGAGAGCAAACCGGTGGCGGGTGTTGCGCCGCTTATTGCGTCAACTTGAGCGCTTGTCATGGAGGCGAGATTGGATTGTTTTACCCATAATGGAATCGAGGTGGGTCTTCGGCTGTAACCGCCGCTTGCTGTCCAGCGGGTGGCATAAAGTGTTTTAACATATTTACCTTGTTCGTCTTCTATCCAGACGGCATATTGATTGCTTGCCGATCCGGTTTGGCGCGTGAAAGAAAAAGTAAGCTCTGCCGCAGGTCCTGATTGCTGCGCAGGCGGCTCTTCCGGCTGCTGCGGATCTCCTTTTTGCTGAGGCATTCCGTCTTTTGGGGTACAACTAACGAAATTCCCCGCGGTGAATGGTAAAATAAAAAGTGAAAAAAACAAAATTAAAAGCAAATGTTTCATTTTTCCTCCTGTTTTGTAAAATATTAACATATAATTTGTTAATATGTAACCAAAAAATTAATTTTTGAAAGTTAATTATTGACATCTTGACTTAAATTCGCTTTTTTCTCACAATTAGTCAAATATGGAAGATAGCCTTCGAAAGCAAGAAACGCAGCAGCCTGTAACACGGGTAAAGCTCGAAAGTTTGAGCACCGGCGAGCTGGTAAACTTAGCCGACTCCTACGGTATAGACATCCCCTCGGGGCTGGAGAGAATTTTCGTCATCGAAGAAATTCTGGAATATGCCAATGCCGAAGAATCGGAACCGAAAGAAGATTTAGTTGTTGTTCCGTCATACTCGGAATCTGTTTTACTGCCGAAGCAATATAATATTTCTTATCTTGATGTGATGATTCGCGATCCGTTGTGGGCTTTTGTTTTTTGGGAAATCAAAAGTCATGACAGAGAAACCCATGAAAACGCTGTTGATTTTAAAGGCTACTGTATACGCGTTATTCCTCTGATCGAAGGTGAAACGGAACAGCAGGCAAAAGAAAAGTCATTCACCGTTTCTGTGGCTCCGGCGGACAGCGCCAGATATTTAGGATTCGCCGAACATTCATCAAACAGTATGGTGCGCTATGTTATAAAATTAAACGCTATCCGCGGCGATTCTGAAATTCAAATTGCGTCGTCAAGACACTTTGATTTGCCGGCATTATACGAAAAAGACGGTATTTCGGATTTAGTCAAAAATCCTTTAATCAAATTTTCCGGAGCGCAGAATCTTTCAATAATAAAAAACACCGATCGACAACCAAGAATTAAGAGGTAGATATGGATTACCGTTATGCGATATCATTTATTTTTAATGCTCATCTGCCTTATGTGAAAGATTTCCGCAAAGAAGATGATTTATCAGAATCGGGCGAAGAAGGCAGGTATTTCCAATTTGTTTCCGAAACCTTCCTTCCTCTTCTTGAAGCGCTGTATCGGCTTGATAACGATCATGTTCCTTTCAGATTGACTATCGCGATCTCGCCGATTCTCTGCCACATGTTATGCGACGAGCATCTTCAGAAAAAATATCTTCACTACATCGACAAACAAATCGAATTCGGCAAGCAGGAACTTGAAAGAACTGCCGGCAGCGGTGAATTAAACAAGCTTGCCTGCTTCTACTACAATCAAATTGTAGAAAAGAGAATCGCTTACACGGAACGTTACGAAAAAAATCTTCTTAAAGCCGTAGATTACTTTAAGAAAAAAGGAAAAGTTGAAATATTAGCAGGCTGCGCGACTAACGCGTTCCTTCCGTTTATCAGTCATAATCAGGAATCTTTGCAGGCTCAAATGGAAATTCCCGTTTCTGTATACCGCCGCCACTTCGGCGGAGTTCCTCAGGGTTTTTGGCTGCCTTCGCTTGGCTGGACTCCGAAGCTCGAGCCGTATTTAAAAGCTTATAATTACACATACACTATTTTAGATACTCACGGAATTTTATTCGGCACTCCCTCTCCGGAAAAGGGCTGTTTTTATCCTATAAAAACACCTAACGGAACTTTTATTCTTGCAAGAGATCATTTTGCTGTCCGTGATATACACAAGATAGCATCCGATAAACTTTATCTTAACAATGATAAGGATGCCGGTTATGAACTGCCTGCAGAAATGGTAAAACAATTTTTAACGGAAGCGGGAGAACGTCACAGGACAGGATACAAATACTGGTCTCACGACACTTCCGCAAACGGACAGGAGCACTGCATTTATGATCCCGAAGCGGCATCGGAAAGCGTCTCAGTACACACAAAAGAATTTCTGGAAAACACTATTGAAAGGCTTAAAGAAGTATCAACCCACATGAATGAAGTTCCGATAAGCGTAATTGCACATAACACAACCGATTTTGATCATTCATGGTACGAATGGCCGCAATTTATTGAGAAACTTTTCAGAATAGCGGCGGCGTACAAGGACGTCCGTTTTGTCTGTCCCGGTGATTATATTTTTAAGCACAATCTTTCGTCTTATCAGATAACAACTCCGGTTTTTTCATCAAGCGGAATAAACGGCTACGCCGAAACATGGCTTGATTATTCAAACGACTGGATGTACCGCCATTTGTTACGCGCCATGGAGCGTATGACAGAACTCGCGGAACGTTTCCCGGACGATACTGGTTTAAAAGAACGCGCGTTAAATCAGGCTGCGCGCGAAATACTCCTTGCGCAGTCATCCGACTGGTCAGCTCTTCTGCATAAACAAGATTCAATAGAATATGCGCATAACAAAATTGAAAATTCTCTGCGTAACTTTACAACGATTTACGAAGCTCTCGGCAGCAATTACATCAGCACAGAATGGCTGACAACTCTGGAACGCAGGCACAATATTTTCCAGAATATCAATTACAGGGTTTTCAGACGAAAAAAATAATCCGTTATTAGAAATCCAGCCTGTTAAGATCGTCAATTCTCTTTGTTAATTCATCGCGGTTGTTCATCATGGCAAGGCTTTCTCTCGCCGGATCATATCTCGGATCGATTCGCAGCGCTTCTTCCCAGCATAATTTGGCGTCGGCGTAATTTCCGCGTGAGTAGGCTTCAAGACCGAGGATGTACAGCTCATCAACCTGATCCGCTTTCTTGCCTCTTCCTGAGTCGCCTAAATCAAAACGTACGCCGACACTGATTCTGTTAAGCGGCTGTAATTGAGTCAGCAGATCCAAAGTATAGTTTAAGTCTATCGCTAACTTGTTCAGAGTGATTGCGCTTCCTACAGCAATGCGGCTGCTTCCGGCTTTATACATAAACCCGGCGCGCATCGATAAAAATCTGGCAATGTTGACGGAAAGCCCGAGAGATAAATACGGCTTTTCTGAAAGCGTAACGTCAACTAAATTCAGCGGATACATAAAATCAAAAGCAATTGTTAAAAGACGAATCGGTTTATAAGAAATCGCCGCGCAGAATTCCGTCGGCAGAGGATCGTCTAACACAGGAGGTCCGAGATTTCTTGCAACTAACGCAAAGGACATGTTTTTTTCTCTCGAACTGTAAAATTTTAAAAAATTGAATCTTGTTAAAAGACCGACATCAGCCATTCCCATAACGGCAGATTGAGACAATCCCGAACTGCCGATTACATTATCAAAGTTATCGGTATAATCAGGCATGGTGCGGAAAGCGCCTTTCAAACTGATTCCCACTGAAAGCCCGCCGAAATAGTAGCCGGATAAAAAATTATAAGAAACATTGAGTATCGCAGCGCCTTCGGTATAATAGCCGTTAGAAACGCGTTCTCCGTAAATATTGTATTCAGTGAAAGGCATGTACAAAATTTTGAGACCTGCCGCGATGCCAAGATTGCCGAAACGGGTGGCGTATGCCGCGCCCTCAATCATGGTATCGGCAATCCAGTTGTTGTGAAAAAAAGCCAGCTCCGATTTTTCAAGCATTGCGGAACCGGCGGGATTAAACTCAATAAATGAAACATCATCGGAAGCGGCGGCAAACGCAAGCATGCCTTCGGAACGCCCTCCGATTGGAATTTTTAGTATAGGAAAAGCGGTCAAACCCGCATTGTCGTCAATACCGTAAATATCGTTCAAGTACTCGGCTATATTCCCGTAACCGTCATGAGGTTCTTCAGCGCCCAAAACAGGAAAGAGAGGAATAAAAACCACGCAAACGGCGAAAAAAACCGCTTTTTTGAGACGATTCATCTATATAATATACATCGGAATTTTATAAATAAACAGTATACCCCCAAAAGGATTATTAAGAAAATTACGATAATATAATATAGTAATGATAATGGGAAAGTTTGCCCGCTTCTGCAGCGCCGGATTTACAAGTTTAGTTTTTACATTTTTAATGCTGTTTGCAGCCCTTACTCCGGTTTACGGCGGCGGCGGCAAGGATGCAGCTCTGTCCCGCGCCGACACGCTTATTGCTCAGAGAGATTACGAAGAAGCGATACAGGTACTGACCGATTTTCTAAGGCGGAATCCCGACAAATTTGAACTGGCGCAAAACAGGCTGCGCTCTATTTATAAATTGCACGATGAATTCAACCGTACTGCCGATGACTTAATCGACGCGCTTTTAAATGATCCGGAAAATGATGAGAGGATTCTTGCGCTTTCAAGAAAATTATATTCGCTCGAACAGGATACAAGTCCGCTGCTTGTAAACTTCGTTTCCAGAACAAGAGAAATATCTTCGTTCAACGTTAACAGAAATTTACTGCGAAGAATATTAGAAAGAGGACGGGAATTGATCGACGCGGGCGAAAGTGTTAACGCCATAAATATATACTCAACCGGAATGGGTATTATGCGCAATGAATTTTTTGAGAGCGGATACGGAGACGCGATCGAAAGAGAAGTAATACGCGAAACTGAAAGAATCAATTCGATGATTGCGGCTTTTCCGCAGGCTAATGCGCAGATAAATTCTCTTGCCGCCGATCTTTCACGCATGATAACGGCAGGAGATATGGCGAGAATTACTCCGTCTATAGCGCGGCTGACTCCAGGAATAAACAGGCTGACAGATTTAAAAAATGAATTGCATACATCTCTTGCAGTGTTTGAACGCATACTGGAAAGACTGCAAACGAGCGATCCCGATTTGTACGATCGCAATCACCTTGCGTTCCTTTCCGTTTTAATTAACGGACGAACAAACGACAGAGTTCAGGAAGGAATGTTAGGCGCTTTTGACGCTTCATGGAGAACGTCTGTCGGCGCGAGTCTTGACGCGTTAGCGGCATATCTTGAGAGGGCAAACGCTTCCGCGCTCGCTTCATTCAATGCGAGAGAATTTTCCGCCGCGATCAGCGCGCTTGACAGAATAGAAAGCTATTATAATCTTTCAACACAATTTTTTGACAGACACAGACAATCTTTCCGCAATCCGCAGACGCAGTCGGTTTCCATTTTTGGAAGCAATGTTATCAGAGCCGACATCCCTCAGTTTACAGCTTTAAGAGCGCTTAACGAAGCGAATAATTTTCTCATTCAGGCTGCGAATACCGCGCTTCGGCAAAATTTCGATACTACATCGCTCACACGCTGGCAGCAGAATGTTATTACGGCAAACGCCGCGCTTTCATCCGAACAGCAGACAAGAAATACAATAAATAGAATTCAAACCGAAACAGGAGATATAATCGCAAGGGCGAATCAAATTAATACCGTAATTAATTCGTTTAACACTGTAGAACACTTAACAAAAACGATTACGGCGCTTCAAAATTACAGAACATCTCTTCAAACCGATGAGATTCAATCTATACACAGATATTACACAATTGCACATAACAATCTGCGTAACACAATGACAGCGGGAAGAAGCGAAATTGAAAGAGGAAGGCAGCTTCTTGAAGGCGATCGCGTTACAAGCGAAGGCGGAGTTGTTACAGTTTACCGTTATCCGGGAGAAGCGCTGGATGCGCTGACAACGATGCTTGGAGCGTTAAATTCGGATATAGACAACAGCAACGCGATTTTGGCGCGTCACAGACAGGAACCGCAGGCAATTACTTCCAATACGGAAATTGCCGCTCTTAATACAAGTTATCTCTCTGCAGTCAATGAAGCGGCGGCGCTCCGCGCTCAGGCTCTCGCGTTGACCGAAACCGCGAGAACAAGATCAACACAGGCAGAAGCGTTCAGGCAGGAAGCGGAAAGACTGTACAGAGAAGCGCAGGTAGCTTTCCAAAGACAAGATTTCGGAGTTGCCCGCGATCGCGTTCAAAGATCATCGGAACGCATAAATAGTTCTCTTGATATACAGGCATCAGCTTCTTTGAGAGCAACATGGGATTCTCAATTAATTTCTTTAGGTGAATCGATTACCCGCGTTGAAAATGAACTAATAATCGTAGAGGTGCGTAATCTTGTAAACAACGCGCGCGCCTCCTACTTCGCGGGAAATTTCCAGACTGCGGAAGACAACCTGACAAGAGCAAGAAACAGATGGCGCGTAACAAACCCGGAAGACAACGAAGAAGTTGTTTATTGGCTCGGTATTGTCCGCACCGCCTTATCAATGCGTTCAGGAAGGGTAATCTCTCCGACTGCTCCGCTCTACGCGGAGATGAGCCAGCTTCTCAGCAGAGCGCAGAGAAGTTACGAAGAAGGAGTCCGCCACATCAACGCAGGACAACGCTCACGAGGCGTTGAAAAATTTGACGAAGCGCGGCAAATGACCCGCGAAGTCAGATTGATGTTCCCTGTAAATCAGGAAGCCGGTATTCTCGATCTGCGTATTGAACAATTCATCGATCCTGCGGCGTTTAACGCTTCCTTTGAACAACGCATGAGCACTGCAATTGCCGGAACGAAACGGCAATCAATTGACGCATTTGCCGATCTTCAAAACCTTGCGGAAATTAATCCGCGTTATCCGAATATCAGAAACATAATTATTCAGGCGGAAATTGATATGGGATGGCGTCCGCCGCCGCCTAATCCGGCGGACATCGCGCGTTCAAGAGAACTTACAGCATCGGTTAATCGAATCATCGAAGGAAATGTTACAACATTGTTCGCGACCGCTCTGACTAATATAAACGAAGCGATAACTTTGAATCCTGAAAATACCGAGGCAACGCGCACAAAAGACAGACTTCTTAACAGGATGAGCGTTCCGGGAGCGATTGTCTTTTCAAGCGAAGACGAAGAAACATATCAGCGCGCAGTACGCGAACTTCAGGCGGGAAACAACCTAATCGCGCGCGCGTTAGTTGAAAGACTTATGCAAAATCCGAGAAACCGCAATATAACAAAACTTGTAGAATTGCAGATGAGGATACAGGCGATCTTATGAAAAAAATATGCGCAATTCGTTTATGTTTAATTATACTCTCTTTCTTTGCTGTCATTCAGCTTAATGCGCAGGAATTCTTCTGGGAAGAAGCCTCTCCTTTTACTGCGCGCGCGGGAAAATTCCCCGTCAGCGCGTTTACAAAAGATTTTTCGGCAGTCGCGTGGCAGGAAGTTGCGCCTAACAGAGACGCGAATGTAACGGCAACAGGTTTTATCAGTATATATCTTGCGGTAAAAGAAACTGACGGCGAATGGGAACAAAGAGGCGCAGCGGCTGGTCCGTATCCGTATTCAGGAACAGAGCCTTCAATTATAAATCTTATAATCGATCACAAAGACAGAATAATAATCGCAGCCTCTGCCGGCGGAACAGATACAGAAATTTTAATTTCCGAAAACAGAGGCAGAAGTTTTTCGCGCACAACCGTCTCAATGGGAGCTGAAAATTCCGTCGCTCCGCGAATTTTTGTCCGCGCCGACGGCGGTTATCTTCTTTTTGTTACGAGAGGGTCTGCGCAGGCAATGTCAATCTATTATTCGCGATCGTCTGACGGCATCACGTGGTCGGCTTTTGAACCGTTCACGCCGGAAAACACCTTATCGCTTAACTTTCTTCCGACTCATGCAAGCATTGGACGAAGAGATTTTGTCTTTTTTCAATCGCTGGTAATCGGAGTTGATACTTCATCAACATTTCAGCTTTTTTACAAAATCAGCGAAGACGGCGGCAGATCGTGGACACAGGCAAGGCGTTTTACAACTTTCAACGATCCTGTTATGCAAGTTACTTCCAATCCGAATAATTTTGACAACCAGCGCCCTCATCTAATCAAATACGGAGACAACTTATTTATTACATGGGAAAGACGTTTTTCGACTCAGTCTCCGAGTATTTACTGCGCTGTAATTAACGCAAACGGAAATGTAATTGGTTCTGCCGAGCGCGTAAACAACACGGATGCGTATTGTCAAAATCCAATAGCTTTCATTTTTGAAAACAAACCCGCAATTACATGGTTCGACAACCGCAGCGGAAATAACAGAATCATCCTTGCTCACCGCGGAGATTTAGGCTGGCAAAATTCTTTGTTATCAAGCGTTTCTGTTGACTCTTCATTCGCGAGACCTGTTGTCACAGACGACGGCGCTTTTATTTTCTGGCAGACAACGCAGCGTAACGCGGGACGCATATACATTTTATCTCCCGATCATTCCGCCGCCGCTCCGCGATTAACGGCTGTTAATTTTACTCCGTCAAGAGCGTCAAGAGCGGAGAGAGCGCGCGTTTCATGGAATATTCCTTCTGATACTTCGGGCATCATGGGATTTTCATGGACTTGGAGTCAGGATGAAAAGAAAACTCCTGCCGAAGAAGTGATGATCTTCAATACGGGTAACGTAACGAATTTAAATATTGAAAATCACGCCGATAATGACGGTTATTGGTATTTCAGCGTCCGCGCGCGGGATTTTTCGGGCAATTGGTCTGCGTCCGCCAGAATTACGTATTACAAAAAAACAACGCCTCCGGCGCAGGTAAGAATCAATACACCGGAAACAGACGCTCAGGGTTTTCTGACGTCTAACACTTTCAATATTTTATGGCAGCCTTCCGAAGATCCGTTTCTCGCCGGCTATACATGGAATCTTCAATATCTCGGCGCGAATGAAAACGCGGCTGTCACTAATCCTCCGCCGAATATTCTTGGATCGAACACAACAGTTAATTATACAAATCAGGATAACGGCGTTTGGTCATTCTCTGTCGCAGCTATCGATCAAGCGGGAAATATCGGACAGCCGTCAAATATAATTTTCAGAACAAATAAATTTATTCCGTATACAAGTATCAGTTATGTCGACGCACAGCAGGATGAACAGGGAGTTCTCGCGGTAAGAATTATCGGACGCGGATTTGCAACTAACGGACAAATAACATCCGTTGTTCTTGAGCGTGAAAACGACGCCTCCGCTGCTTCGCGAGTTGCCGCGGAAGGATTTACAATTCAATCGGATCGCGAAATATCAGGAATTATTTTTGATAATATCGAACAAGGTCAATACCGGCTGCTAATTGAACATTCTGTAAGGGGATGGTATACGGCGCCGCCTTTCATCACAACAACAAGAACAGGAACCGTAAAATTCGGCGACTACACTCAGGAATGGAAACCATCGTGGAATATACAGCCGAGCGCAAAATTTACTTTTAATCCGATAACGGCGCTTGCGGCAGTATTGGTGATTTTCTGCCTAATTGGATTCTTTACAATAATCAGAGGAATAGCCGGAGTTATCATAGAAACAAATGCAATCAAACAGGAAGCGCTTGCAATCATAACAGGAGATTTTATGCCGACAGAAAAGAAACGAAAAATTATTAAAATAGAAAAGAAAGGAAGGGGATTAAGTTTCAGACTTGCGTCTTTTACAATCACTCTTGTTCTTTTGATCGTCATAATGATCTCTATTCCGATGTATGTCATCATGACAAACAGACAGCGTGAAACATTGCTTGAAAGTTTGCAGGCGCGTTCCAGCGTTTTGCTTGAAGGTATCGCGTCCGGCGTAAGAACAAATATGCCGCTTGCAATTCAATCAAGAGGAGAGCGCGGCGTTTTGGAAATGATGTATCTGCCGTCACAATCTTCAGCAATCGCGGAAGCGAATTATTTAACAATCATGGGATACGGTATCGGATCTATTAACACCGATCATATTTGGGCATCAAATGATCCGAATATCGAATTAAAAATTGATACAACAGAACTTCGCCCGGGCGTGTCCCGTTTTTATGACTCGGAAGCCGGCATAACTTTTACGGAAATTCTCGAAACATACAGCAGCGAATTAAACACTGTCGCGCAGGAAAGAGCAAGAGAAATATCGCAGAGTATCAGAGACATGACGCAGGAAGCGCAGACAATTCCGATGACAGACGCTTACATGGAACGCCTGATGTTCATTCAGGATACGATTAACTCTCTCGAAGTAAAGCTCACGGAGATTCTCGCCGAAGTATCGCAGGGCACAGGCTCTTATCCTGAATTTTCAACTAACAAAATCGACAGCGGCAAAGGAAATAAATATATTTTCTTTAAACCTGTTATGTACAGGCAGGGAGCGGATAATAATTTCTTCCGCGGTTTTGTAATTCTGGAAGTAAGTCTTGATAAAATTATCAAAGAAATATTTGACAGCCAGATGATGCTCTTGCTTACAATAGGTCTTGTCGCGTTAGCTGCTCTGGGCATCGGTGTTGTCGGCGCGTTCACTCTTTCTATTTTGATTGTAAGACCGATAAAAAAACTTGCGCGTCATATCGAAATTATACGCGACACCGAAGATAAATCTCAGCTTGCCGGCGTCGATATACATATTTCTTCAAAAGATGAGATCGCGGTGTTAGGCAATACGATAAATGATATGACGCACGGACTTGTAAAAGCGGCTCTCGCGGCGTCCGATCTGTCTATCGGAAAAGAAATTCAAAAGAAATTTATTCCGCTGGAAGTGGATAGTCACGGCAACAAGCAAACATCCGGTTTTAAAACTACGGAACATCTCAACTTCTTCGGTTACTACGAAGGAGCAAAGGGCGTATCGGGAGATTATTTTGATTACAAAGATCTTGACGGACGTTACTACGCAATTATTAAATGCGATGTCGCCGGAAAGGGAATACCTGCTGCTCTCATCATGATTCAAGTTGCGACAATGTTCCTCGGTTATTTCAGACGATGGAAACCAAGCCAAAAAAGCATGCAAATCGAAAACCTTGTTTATCAGATAAATGACTTCATCGAAACGCTTGCGTTTAAAGGACGCTTTGCCGCGTTCTCGCTTTGTCTTTTTGATTCGGTAACGGGAATTGTTCGTTTCTGCAACGCCGGCGATAATATCGTTCATTTATACGATGCGTCAGAAAGAAAATTAAAAACCATCACGCTGCCGACAACTCCGGCGACAGGCGTTCTTCCGAACTTTATGATTGAAACAGCGGGCGGCTACAAAGTGCAAACTCTTCAGATCGACAAGGGCGATATTCTGTTACTCTACACCGACGGTATCGAAGAAGCAAAAAGAAAATTCCGCAGCAAAGATTTTAAGGAAATTGTCTGCACCGAAGGTCCTGTAGATACGCCGCATGAAAATCATTTATGCGGACAGGCTGATGAAGAAATGTCACCTGAACGGGTTGAGGCAATCATCAACGCGGTTATGGCAAAACAAATTTACACCTTACACAAATATCACAATCCCGAAGAAGAAGATGGAGTCTCAAGCGATCTGCAATTTGATTTTTCAAGCTGCGAAGGAAAGGCTGAAGAAGTAATTATGGCGATGGTATCGGTAGAAAAAATGTTCCGCTGCTACAAACCTAAAAACGCAAGGGAAGACTCCCGCGTATTAGTCGATAAAAAAATCGATGGATTCTTAAAAAACCACTTCCTTCAGTACAGAAAGTATTGTTCACATACGCGTGAATACCCTGAAAATCCCGCGTATATGTATTATACTCATGTAAAGGAGGATGAGCAGTACGACGATCTGACCATCCTCGGAATAAAACGAAAATAAATTATTAAAGGAGTTATGTATGACATTTGGTGAAAGAATGAAAGCCCTTCTGGAACAAGGCTGGGCGGCATCGAAAGACTTTGCCATGAAAGCCGGCGAGAAAGCGCAGGATCTCGGCGAAAGAGGCATTCTGATGTGGGACATCAAACAGCTTGAAAACCAGGCGCAAAAACTCATGGGACGCCTCGGCAACGAAGCTTACACCGCATTCACAGAACATGATCAGCAGACAATTGAACGAGACGCAATCGAGTTCCGTACAATACTTGAAGAAATCGCAAACATCAAAAATCAAATTGAAAAGAAGGATTTCGAGCTTAAGAATAGGGGCTAACGCAGGCAACATACAGCGGACAGCAAACAACCGTAAACGCCGGCATATAACCGTACCCCACTTGACCTTATTCCGTATTTTTTATATAAGATATGAAGGCTCCTTTGCTTCTTTAAGCTTGGGTCTTGGGCCGCTAGCTCAGTCGGTAGAGCATCGCCCTTTTAAGGCGGTGGTCGGAGGTTCGAATCCTGCGCGGCTCAATAATAAATAATAAAAAATGGCTCTGCTGCAAAGCAGAGTTTTTTTTATTATTTTAAGCAAGCAGGATTCGAAACTTTTTTGCGACCCGAAAAAGCCGAAAGGCTATGAAGTGGTAAACCGGCAAGGATGCCGGTTTAGCAAAAAAGACGGCCTGAAAGCCCGAGGCAGGAAGCCGAGGGATTGAAGGCGAATCCGCGAACCGCAGGTTCGACGCGGCTCAATAATAAATAATAAAAAATGGCTCTGCTGCAAAGCAGAGTTTTTTTTATTATTTTAAGCAAGCAGGATTCGAAACTTTTTTGCGACCCGAAAAAGCCGAAAGGCTATGAAGTGGTAAACCGGCAAGGATGCCGGTTTAGCAAAAAAGACGGCCTGAAAGCCCGAGGCAGGAAGCCGAGGGATTGAAGGCGAATCCGCGAACCGCAGGTTCGACGCGGCTCAATAATAAATAATAAAAAATGGCTCTGCTGCAAAGCAGAGTTTTTTTTATTATTTTAAGCAAGCAGGATTCGAAACTTTTTTGCGACCCGAAAAAGCCGTTGGATATCGTAATAGAACCACAACACACTTATATCCAAGTAATACTTGACAAGATGTCAACTATAGTTTACTATATAAGTAAGTATATAAATTAATGGACTTAAAATATGAGGTTTACGAAACCGAAGTTTATACAAAATGGTTTGCATCGCTAAAAGACGAAAAAGCCAAAGCTCGAATTGACAAACGAATTGATCGTGCAAAGCATGGTAACTTCGGTGACTGGAAAACCGAAGAGGGAGAAGTCAGGGCTATGAGGATTGATTATGGTCCTGGCTATCGTCTTTATTATCTCATCAGGGATAATAAAATTATTATTCTGCTTTGCGGCGGTACTAAACGTAATCAACAAGCAGATATTAATAAAGCAAGCGAGCTTGCTGAGGAGGTCTAAGAAATGGGTTTAAAATTAAAGAAATGGGACGTTACCGAACATATGGATAACAAAGAATATATTTCAGAATATCTCAAAGCCGCATTTGAAAGCGGGGATATCCCTGAAATTACACGAGCCTTAAGTGATG